>WNFJ01056650.1_pt1 | contig 83889 bp, 70 predicted proteins | sample 5400461 | NCBI WGS metagenome assembly WNFJ01 (sample SAMN13153349, study PRJNA577476) | soil metagenome | isolation source: 115 cm saprolite on Douglas fir-dominated hillslope | place: USA:California | collected 2013-09-17
ACGCCTGCGGTGGTGAACAGATTGAACGACTTGTGGAAGTGAGCCCGGAGTGTCCCCAAATTTTTCACAGTCACCGTGCTCTGATATTCTGATTGATACCGTAAGAAGAACGTAGTCCGACCGCTACCAAGGGCCGGCGGGCAACTAATGAGCATCTCCGGGCCTTCTCGTCCAGTCATTGAAGTTTCCGGCATCCGCAAAACCTACGGGGCGACAGTGGCCGTCTCCGACGTTTCGTTTGAAGTCAGCGAAGGCGAAATCTTCGGGTTGATCGGTCCGAACGGCGCAGGGAAGACAACCACGATGGAGTGCCTCGAAGGAGTGCGCCGGCCGGACCGGGGCGCCGTCTCGATCCTCGGCCTGGATCCGTTGCGCGACGTGTATCAGTTGCAGAACCATATTGGAGTGCAACTCCAACAGGCGCATCTCCAGAAGAGGATCAAGGTATGGGAGGCGGTGGATCTCTGGGGGTCGCTGTACTCGAAAGCCGTGGATGGCGCAGCCGACTACGAATGCCGTCAGCAACGGCCGCCTCAGCATCGTGCGCCAACCAGCACTCGATGGTTGAGGCAGCATCCGCGCATACGCCGTTTGCGGCTTCAGCACCACCCACGCGTCAGGGAAGGATGCCAATCTAAACACCAAACCCCTCCAGCGCTGTAATCAGGAATGCATAATCGAAGGCTGTTTCCTTGATGCCCTCATATCTTCCCGACGGGCCGAAATGTCCGCTGCCCATGTCCGTCTTTAGCAGCAGTACATTCTTGCCGGTTTTCGTGGCGCGCAGCTTCGCGACCCACTTGGCAGGCTCCCAAAAGGAGACGCGTGGATCGTTCAACCCCGCGATGACCAGCATCGCCGGGTATTCCTGCGCCGCGACATTGTCGTAGGGCGAATACGACCGGATGTAGTCGTAAAATTGCTTCTCCGCGGGGTTTCCCCATTCTTCGTACTCGCCGATGGTAAGCGGCAGCGTCGGATCCAACATGGTATTCAGCGCGTCGACGAACGGGACTTTCGCGATGGCGGCGTGAAACAGCTCCGGACGCATGTTCAACACTGCGCCGACCAGTAATCCTCCGGCGCTGCCGCCCATGATGGCCAGCCGATCGCGCGAGCTATAGCGCTGCTCGAGCAGATGTTCGGCGCAGGCGATGAAATCGGTAAAAGAGTTTTTCTTACACAGTAGCTTACCCTGATCGTGCCATGGTTTGCCCAGATCCGCGCCGCCTCGCACGTGTGCGATGGCAAAGACGAAGCCTCGATCGAGCAGACTCAGGCGATCGGAAGAAAACGCCGGCGCGAGGCTGTAGCCATAGGCGCCATAACCATAGAGCAGCAACGGGCTGGCCCCGTTTTTCTCGAAGCCTTTCCGGTAGACCAGCGAGATCGGAACTTCCACGCCGTCCGGCGCCCGCGCGAAGATGCGCTCGGATGCGTATTGCGACGCATCGTATCCGCCCAGCACCTCGTACTGCTTCTTCAACTCGCGCTCGCGAGTCTCCATGTCGAAGTCGAACACGGAGACCGGCGTCACCAGCGACGTGTAGCTGAATCGAAGGGTTTTGGTTCGGTATTCGGCGTTCCCGGTTGCGCCCACGGTATAGACGGGCTCGGGAAATTCGACGTAGTACGATCCGGTCACGCCGCGAACGCAAATTTTCTCCAGGCCGCGCTCGCGCTCATACACCACCAGAAGGTTTTCGAAACAGTCTACGCCCTCGATGGTCACCGCGGCGCGGGCCGCGATCACTTCCTCCCAATTCGCACGCGACGGGTTCGCGGCGGGTGTGCGCATCAATCGAAAAGTCTTGGCGTCTTCGTTGATCCGAATGTAGAAAGAGTCTCCCTGGTGCGCTGCGTCGTATTCGATCCCCTGCCGGCGCGCGAGCATCACCTGAAACTCGCCCTGCGGCTGAGCGGCGTCGAGATAGCGCACTTCCGAGGTGAGCGGACTCGAAAGCTCGATGAAAACGAATCGCCGGCTCCTGGTTTTATTGAGCCCGAGCGTGAAACGGCCATCGTCTTCCTGATAAACGAGCGCATCCGGCGCGCCGCCCAGTTCGTGCCGGAAAACCTGATAAGGACGTCTTGCGGGATCGAGCACCGTATAAAAAAACGTCCGGTTATCGTTGGCCCATTCGAGCGTGTAATAAGTGTTGGCGATCCGGTCCGGCAGAAGCTCGCCGGTCGCGAGATCCTGCACGAAGATCGTGTACGCTTCGTCGCCTTCGAGATCGGTGGAATACGCCAGCAGCCGATGGTCCGGGCTGACGCTAAAGTTACCCAACCGGAAGTATTTCTGACCGCGAGCGAGCGCGTTCGAGTCCAGTAAAATCTCTTCGGGAGCTTCGAGACTGCGGTGCTTGCGGCAGTAAATCGAATACGCCTGCCCTTCTTCGGTGCGAACGTAGTAGAAATAATCGTCCCGCTTCACCGGGACCGTGAGGTCGGTCTCCTTGATGCGGCCGAGGATCTCTTTGTAGAGCGTCTCCTGCAGCGGCTTGGTTGGCGCCGTCACGGCGTCGGTGTAGCGGTTCTCGGCTTCTAGATACGCGATGGTGTCAGGATCGGAGCGGTCGCGCAGCCAGAAATAATTGTCGACGCGCGCGTCGCCGTGCGCGGTGATTTCCTGCGGGACAATTTTGGCGGCGGAAGGCAGATCCATGCAGTGGAACTCAGTGTATCGCGGTGGCAAGATGAAAGGAACGCCTGCCGATGCCGAAGATCAAACCTGTCGCGAAGTCATTCAAGGCCACGCTGGAGCGGGGCGGCCGCCGTATGAACCTGGCGATCGTTCCTATTCCGTTCGATGTCGCCAAGATCTGGGGAACGCGCGGCCAGCTGCCGGTGAAAGGCGAGATCAACGGGTCCCCGATTCGCGCGTCGCTTTTTCCCCGGGGCAATGGCGATCACGCGCTGCTGATCAACAAGCGGATGCAGGCCGAGGCAAAAGTCCGCGTAGGCTCGGCCGTGCAGTTCCGATTGGAACCTGACACTGAGAAGCGGAGCTTTACTGTGCCTGCGGAGTTGCTGGAGATCCTCTCGGAAGACCGCTCGTTCCTGCGCTGGTTCGAGCAACTGAGTGAATCGACGCGCAGGTCGGTCGCGGTGTGGATTGCCGGCGTAAAGAGCGCCGAAGCGCGCGTGCGCCGCGCCGAGCGGATGGCCGAGCTGCTGCTTTCCACCATGGAGGCGGAACAAGAGCTGCCGCCGATTCTGCGGTTGGCGTTCGCGCGCAATCCTCGCGCTTACGAAGGCTGGAAGCGGATGTCGCCCTCGCGGCGGCGGGGACACTTGTTCAGCATCTTCTACTATCGGAGCCCGGAGGCGTGTGCCAAGCGGGTGGAGAGGGCGGTTCGGGACGCGTTCGAGCTTGCGGAGAGAAGAAGTAAACGCGAAGAGTAACCGGCGCCTCGATGCGCTACATGGGTTGACCAGACTCGATCTGGTCTGGCATTCTATGAGCGCATGATCGTGCGGAACATCTCCGAGGCAAAAGCTCAACTGTCTTCCTTGATCGAGCAGGTACAGAAAGGCAACGACGTGATCCTTGCAAAAGCTGGCAAGCCAGTGGCTCGCCTAGTTGCGTATCGGGGTCCAGCACATCCTCGGGTTCCTGGCTCGATGGCTGGCCAAATCTCCATAGCTGCAGATTTCGACGAGCTGCCGGACGACATCGCGGAAGCGCTTGGCATGCGAGTGCCCACGCATTGAGAGTCCTGCTAGATACGCATTTGCTTCACTGAGTCTGCCGCTGACGACGACCTCGTCCGGCTTGTTGTTTAGTTCGGATGACGCGGGTCCATTCGCGGCCGACCTATTGGCTCTCTTCCTTCCCCATGTACAACTCGCTCACCAGGCTCCGGTAGTTCTCCAACACGCGGCTCCGCCGCACTTTCATGGTCGGAGTCAACTCGCCTGTTTCGATGGAGAAGTCGCGCTCCAGCACGCGGAACCTGCGGATCTGCTCGAACGGCGCGAGCTGTTTGTTGACGCGCGCCACGGCGCCTTGTACCTCTGCGAGCACCGGCGCGGCGAGCGCGACTTCGTGCGGCTCGCGGCCGTGAAACGGCTCCATACCCTTTAGCGTTTCGGCATTGGCCACGTTCACGGTCACGAGAGCGGTGACAAACGGCAGTCGGTCGCCGATCAGCACCACCTGGTTGACGATCGGCTCCGTCTTGAACAGACCCTCGATGCGCGCCGGGTAAATCTTTTTGCCGTTGGAGGAAACGATCAGCTCTTTCTTGCGGCCGGTGATGTAGAAGTACCCATCGGAGTCGACTTCCCCGATGTCGCCGGTGTACAGCCAGCCATCGCGCAGCACTGCAGCGGTCGCCGCCGGGTCTTTGTAATATCCGGAAAAAAGCGCCGGACTTTTTACCAGGAGTTCGCCATCTCCGGCAAGACGCAGCTCGACGCCCCGCAATTTGACGCCGACGCTTCCCGACTTGGGGCGATCCAGCGGATTCAGGCAGACCACGCCGCCCTCGGTCAAGCCGTAGCCTTCAATCAGCGGCATGCCGACGGCTGCATAAAAGCGGGCCAGCTCCTTGCCAAGCGGCGCCGCGCCCGATGCAGCCACTCGAAGCCGGCCGCCCAAACGTTTGCGGATCTTCGAGAACACCAGCCGGTCGGCAACTTTGAGTGACGTCTGCATCAACCTCGGAACAGGCTTGCCTTCCTCGCGCAATCGGCTCACCTCCGCGCCCAGCCCCACCGCGCCGTGAAACAGTTTTTGGGATAACCTGCCGCGCTTTTTGATCTCCGTGTGGATGCTCGCAAAGATGCGTTCCCACACGCGCGGTGGCGCGAGCAGAAATGTCGGACGAATGGTCTTCATCTCGTTCGGCAGCCGCGCGAGACTTTCCGAGAACCAGACCGGAACTCCCATCCGCATTGGCAGCAACTGGATCACCACGCGCTGTGCAATATGCGCGGACGGAAGAAAACTGATGGTGGAGTCTGAAGGATACAGTGGCAATGCGACGGGGCCCATGTCGAGATTGGCCACCAGCGCGGCGTGGGACACCAGACCCATTTTGGGTTCGCCGGTGGCGCCGGAGGTGAGATACAGGATCGCCATATCCTGCTGGCTGACCTCCGAGCGAATCTTCTCGAAGGCTTGCGAGTCCTCGGCCAACGCTCTGCGGCCGTCGGCGCGCAACTGTTCCAGCGTGAGCGTGTTTTCCGCGTCCCCGGTAAGCAAAATCCATTGCACTGGAAGCCCCGGTTCGCCGGATGCCGCTTTCAGCGCACGCATGCTTTTCGGATCTTCGACGAAAATCGCTTTGGCATCGCTGCTCCGCAAATTGCCAATTTGGTCCGGCAGAGGATAACTTGTATAGAGCGCGGCGGCGATGGATCCGTTGGCCATGATCCCCAGGTCGGCCAGGTAGAATTCGGCGCGAGTCTCCGCATGCAGCGCGATGATGTCGCCCTTCTTGAACCCCAGCCGGCGCAGTCCGCAGGCGATCTCTTGCGCGGCCTGCCGGTAGTCGGTCCAACTATAGGTTTGGTACTTGCCTTTTCCAATCGGCTGGTAGAGCGCCGGCGCATTTCCGTGAGCTTGAGCCGTGGCTTCGAGGACCGAATATATCGTGCGAAAGCCCATTGCTAGATGTTACCGTGCTTGGTTTGGCACAAAAAAACCCGCCCCTTGCGAGGCGGGCCATTCTTGGATTCCTGAATTCCTGGATTCTTGAATTCTTAGTTGTTTAGTAATCCATCTCCGGTCCGTGCGGGCCGCCTGGGCCTGGTGCCGATTTCTTCTCGGGAATCTCGGCAACCATGGCTTCGGTGGTCAGCATCAGAGCGGCGATCGACGCAGCGTTCTGCAGCGCCGAGCGGGTGACCTTGGTCGGATCGATGACGCCCGACTTCACCAGGTCTTCGTATTGCGCCGTGGAGGCGTTGAATCCGAAATTGGGATCGTTGGCGCTCTGAATCTTCTCGATCACGATGGCGCCCTCGTAGCCGGCGTTGCCCACGATCTGGCGCACCGGTTCCTCGGAGGCCCGGCGCACGATGTTCACGCCGATCTGCTCGTCGCCGTCAACCTTGAGATTTGCGAGAGCCTTCGCCGCCCGAAGCAAAGCAACCCCGCCGCCGGGAACGATGCCTTCCTCCACAGCCGCGCGAGTGGCATGCAGTGCATCTTCCACGCGAGCCTTTTTCTCCTTCATCTCGGTCTCGGTGGCCGCGCCGACCTTGATGATCGCCACGCCGCCAGCCAGCTTGGCCAACCGTTCCTGCAGTTTCTCGCGGTCGTAATCGCTAGTGGTCTCTTCGATCTGGGCGCGCAACTGCTTGATGCGGCCCTCGATGGTCTTCTGGGTGCCGCCGCCGTCCACGATGGTCGTGTTGTCCTTGTCCACCGTGACGCGCTTGGCGCGGCCGAGGTCATCCAAACGAACGCCTTCCAGCTTGATGCCGGTCTCTTCCATGATGGCCTTGCCGTTGGTCAGGATCCCGATGTCTTCGAGCATGGCCTTGCGGCGGTCGCCGAATCCCGGCGCCTTCACCGCGCAGGCGTTGAGCGTCCCGCGCAGCTTGTTGACCACCAGCGTGGCCAGCGCTTCGCCTTCCACTTCCTCGGCGATCACCAGCAGCGGCTTGCCCGCGCGCGCGATCTGCTCGAGCAGCGGCAGCAGGTCCTTCATGTTGCTGATCTTCTTTTCGTGAATCAGGATGTACGGGTCTTCGAGCACGCACTCCATCCGTTCCGGATCGCTGATGAAGTAGGGCGAGAGATAACCGCGGTCGAATTGCATTCCGTCCACGGTCTGCAGCTCCGTGACCATGGTCTTGGATTCCTCAACCGTGATGACGCCATCCTTGCCGACCTTTTTCATCGCCTCGGCGATGATGTTGCCGATGGTCGTGTCGCCGTTGGCCGAAATGGTGCCCACCTGGGCGATCATCTCGCCGGAAACCGGCTTGGAAAGCTTCTTCACGTCCTCGACGATCAGCTCGACGGCCTTCTCGATGCCGCGCTTGAGCGCCATTGGGTTCGCGCCCGCGGCCACGGCCTTTACGCCTTCGCGGAAAATCGCCTGCGCCAGAATGGTCGCCGTAGTGGTGCCGTCGCCGGCTGTGTCCGAGGTCTTCGAAGCGACCTCGCGGACCATCTGCGCGCCCATGTTCTCGAGCGGATCCTTCAGCTCGATTTCCTTGGCCACAGTGACGCCGTCTTTGGTGATGGTGGGTCCGCCGAATTTCTTTTCCAGAACTACGTTGCGGCCCCGTGGACCAAGCGTTACTTTCACAGCGTCAGCCAACTGGTTGACGCCGCGCAGAATCGCCTGGCGTGAATTCTCGCTATATACAATCTGTTTTGCTGGCATTCTATGTGTCTCCTTATGGTTGAAAACTTTGCGCTCTTAGGCCGCTTTGTTCGCGGACTTGGCGCCACCTTCCAGAATTCCGAGAACCTCGTCCTCGCGCATGATCAGGTACTCTTCTCCGTCCAGGCGGATCTCGCTGCCCGAGTACTTGCCGAACAGGATCCGGTCGCCCTTCTTCACTTCCAGCGGAACCAGTTTCCCGTCTTCCAGGCGCTTGCCTTTTCCGGCGGCCATCACTTCACCCTCCTGCGGCTTCTCTTTAGCCGAGTCCGGGATGAAGAGCCCGCCAACCTTGGTCTCTTGCTCTTCGATTCGTTTGACAACGATCCGATCATAGAGCGGTCGAATATCCATATCTTGAACCTCCTAAGAAATTTGCTAATTGTGTTGCGACGGGCGAGTCGTTTAAGCTCGCCTCAAACATCTTAGCAGACTCGGCAGGCGAGTGACAACAAGTTGTTACAAATCGCTGATTCTGAACAACTTCTAGTTTTCATCCGCAAGCTGGGCAAGTGCTCGGAACTTCTACGATATCCTGAAAGTTGATGCGACTCCTCCGGCCGCTGCTGCTCCTGGCCTTTCTCGCGATTCTGGCCGTGGTCGCATTCAACTATTACGCGCGGCTGAAACAGCAGGCGGCGGACGCGCCCGCAAAGCCCAAGCCTCTGCCGCCCGGAACAACCGCCACGTCTCATAGCTGGACCTACACGCACACCTCCAACGAGAAAACCGTGATCACCGTTCACGCCGACGACTTCCAGGAGATCGAGGGCAAGCAGCATTTGGCCGGCGTGATGATCGACATCAATCGAAAAGACGGCAAAGAGTACAACCGCGTGAAGAGCGCCAAAGCGGAGTTCGACATGAGCCAGGGCATTCTCTACTCCGATGGCGACGTGGAGATCACGATGGGAGTGCCGCAGGGGCAGGAGCCTTCCGGCCGCCTCATGGTGATCAAATCTTCCGGCGTTCGTGTGGAGAGCAAAACAGGCAAGGCATCCACGGACCGCGTGGCGACATTTCAGTTCGACCGCGGGGAAGGCAAAGCAGTCGGCGCCGACTACGATCCGGACACGCGCGAGCTGGGCATGCACAGCCAGGTCGAGTTGATCTGGCGCGGCAAAAATCCCAAGGGCACGCCCATGAAGGTGGAAGCCGGCGCGGTCAGCTACAAGGAGCGCGATGCGAAGGTCTATCTTTCGCCCTGGTCGAAGCTGACCCGCGACACCATGACCCTGAATGCCGGCCCGGCCGTCGTCACACTGGCGCACGGCTCCATCAAGCTCGTCGAAACGCAGCAGGCGCAAGGCACGGAACAGCGGCCCGGCAGGAACCTCGAATACGCCGCCAAGTACCTCACCATCGATTTCGACGACGACAACCAGATTCGGAAGATCACCGCCATTGAGCAGGCGCGCCTGGTTTCGAAAGGCGACGCGGCCATCACCACCATGACATCCGATCGCGTGACCATGGACTTCGATACTTCAGGATCAGACAGCGTTCTCCAGACGGCGCTGGCGACGGGTCACAGCGCCATGGAATCGAAGCCGGTCTCGAGGCCGGGAGTCGAGCCGGCCGACACGCGCATTCTCAAGAGCGAGACGATCAAGACCAAGATGCGGCCCGGCGGGCAGGAAATTGAGTCGGTGGAAACGCTGGCGCCCGGCTCCATCGAGTTCGTCCCCAATCGTACAGCCCAACCGCATCGCTGGATGAACGGAGAGCGCATTGCCATTGCCTACGCCGCGGACAACCAGATCCAAAGCGCTCGCGCGATCGGCGTCTCCACGCGAACGCAGAAGCCGCGAGCCAAGGATGCCAAGCAAGATCCGCCGCCGGAGTTGACCTGGAGCAAAGATCTGTTGGCGACATTCAAGCCAAATTCCTCGGAGCTCGAGAAGCTCGAACAGTGGAACGACTTCCGTTATCAGGAAGGCGATCGGCGGGCGAAATCCGACCGCGCCGTTCTGGATCAGCCGAACAATCGCATCGATCTCACGGGAACCGCGCGTGTGTGGGACCCAACTGGCTCGGCCGACGCCGACAAGATCGTGCTCGATCAGAAATCCGGCGATTTCACCGCCGAAGGCAACGTCAGTTCCACGCGGATGCCCGACAAGGCTAAAGACAAACCCAAGGACAAAGCCAAGCAGGACTCCGGTGGCGGCGGCATGCTTTCCGAAGACGAGCCGCTCCACGCCCGCGCGAAGAAGATGCGCTCCACCGACAATAATCTGCAGATCCGCTACGATGGCAACGCCGTGCTATGGCAGGGCGCGAACCGTTTGGAGGCGGACACGGTGGAAATCGATCGCGACAACAACCTGCTGAAGGCGCACGGACACGTGATCAGCCAGTTGCTCGACAAAGCCGATACCGACGGTCCCGATAACCCCAAGCGTAAGCGCGGGGACGCCAACGATCCGCAGAAACCTGCAACCAAACAAACCGCTCGCGTGTTTACCATTGTGAAGGCGCCCGAGTTAGTGTACGACGACGACAAAAAGCTGGCGGTCTACAAGGACGGCGTTACGCTCGACCGCCCGGACATGAAAGTGAAGGCCCGCGAGATTCAAGCATTTCTGCGGGACGACAGCAACGACTCTTCGCTCGACCATGCGTTCGCCGACGGCCAGGTTCAGATTGTGAAGACGTCAACCGGACGCGTCGGCAACGGAACCTCCGAGCACGCCGAGTATTATGTGGATGACGACAAGGTGATCATGACCGGCGGGCGCCCGCGGTTTGTCGATAGCCTGCGGGGGACCACGGAGGGCGAGAAATTGACGTGGTTCTCCAAGAATGATAGGCTGCTGGTGAACGGAGTGGAGACCAAGCCGGTCAAGACTGTGCTCCACCGCAAAGCGAAACAATAAACGCCGCATTCATGCGCACTCTTCAGACTGCCGAAATTTCGAAAAGTTACCGCGGGCGCAAAGTCGTAGACAATGTGTCGCTGTGGGTGAAGCAGGGCGAGGTGGTGGGGCTGCTGGGACCGAACGGCGCGGGCAAAACAACTTCTTTCTACATGATCGTCGGGCTCATCAGTCCCGATTCCGGCCGCGTGCTCATCAGCAACGGCGAAGGCGCTGACGACATCACCGGCATGCCCATGTACCAGCGCGCGCGGCGCGGCATCAGCTATCTTCCGCAGGAGGCTTCGGTCTTCCGCAAGCTCAGCGTGGAGGACAACCTGATGGCGATCCTGCAAACGCTGCGCATGAGCGGACGCGAGCGGCGCGAGCGCATGAACCGGCTGATCGAACAACTGGGCCTCGAGACCGTGCGCCACAACAAGGGCTACGCGCTCTCGGGCGGCGAGCGGCGGCGCGTCGAAATCGCGCGCTCGCTGGTCATCGAGCCCAGCTTCCTGCTGCTCGACGAGCCTTTCTCCGGCATAGATCCCATCCAGGTGCTCGAGTTGCAGCGGATCATCTTCGACCTGAAGAACTCCGGGATCGGCGTTCTGGTGACGGATCACAACGTTCGTGAAACGCTTGCGGTCACCGACCGCGCCTACATCATCAACAACGGCAAAATCTTCCGCGCCGGCACGCCCGAAGCGCTCGGCGCCGATCCCGAAGTCCGCCGCGTGTATCTCGGCGAAAACTTCAATCTGGAGTTCGAGACCGGCCGCTGGAAGATTCCGGCCGAGTAACACCTGACGCCTAGCACCTAACACCTGACACCTGACACCTGGAATCGAGTAAGCTGAAAGGCGCTACCTTGGAGGCGCGGCTATGGCGGCAAAAAAAGAGTCTCGGAACATCCTGGTAATCGACATAGGCGGTACACACGTGAAAGTAATCGCCACCGGACAGAAGGTCCCGGTGAAGATTCCATCCGGACCGACCCTGACTCCCCGGCGAATGGTGGCAGCCGTTCGCAAGGCGACCGCCGGCTGGAAGTACAATGCCGTGTCGATCGGCTACCCGGGACCCGTGGTCCACGGCAAGCCCATGGCCGAGCCCCACAACCTCGCGGAAGGCTGGATGGGTTTCGATTTCAAGAAAGCGTTCGGCCATCCGGTAAGACTCTTCAATGACGCGGCCATGCAGGCGCTGGGAAGTTACAAGGGCGGGCGCATGTTGTTTCTCGGCCTCGGTACTGGACTTGGCTCCGCCCTCATCGTCGATGGAATTCTGGAGCCGATGGAACTCGCGCACTTGCGCTATAAGAAAGGACGCACCTACGAGGACTACGTGGGCCTTCGCGGCCTCAGGCGCATTGGCAAGAAGAAATGGCGACGTAATGTAGCTGAAGTTGTCGAGCAACTCACCAAGGCATTGGCAACCGATTCAGTTGTACTGGGTGGCGGAAACGCGAAGCTGCTCAAGAAGCTTCCCGAAGGCGCGCGATTGGGCAGCAACGAAAATGCCTTCCGCGGCGGTTTCCGGCTCTGGCAGGACGCCGAGGATCGCGGCAAGCCGAAGACGAAGGCGCACCCGCGAAAGGTGGGCGCCAAACCGGTGGCCACGGGCGCCCCTCCGCTCGAAGAAGCAATCCCGCAAATTGCCGAGCCACTACATGTCAGCTAGCGGCACAGTTTTTTTATTCGATGTCGACAATACGCTGCTGGACAACGATCGCGTCACGGCTGACCTGAAGCGGCATCTCGAAACGGAAGTCGGTCCGGAGCGGGCGCAGCGCTATTGGCAGATCTTCGAAGATATCCGGTCCGAATTGGGATACGCGGACTATCTGGGCGCGCTGCAGCGTTACCGCATCGAATACCCGCGCGATCCGCGCTTGCTGGCGGTGTCATATTTCCTGATGCGCTACCCGTTTGCGAATCGCCTGTTCCCGGGCTCCATCGATGCCGTGGAACATGTCGCGCAATGGGGCCCGGCGGTGATCCTGTCGGATGGCGACGTTGTTTTTCAACCGCACAAGGTCTATCGTTCAGGGCTATTCGAAACCTTCACCGGCAACGTGCTCATCTACGTGCACAAAGAGCAAGAACTGGACGATGTGGAGCAACGTTATCCGGCCGAGCACTACGTGATGATGGACGATAAACTTCGGATTCTGCACGCCATGAAACAGATTTGGGGGGTGCGCCTAACCACCGTGTTTGTGCGCCAGGGCCATTATGCTCTCGATCCGAAAACTCTGGCGCAATATCCCGCCGCGGATCTGAGCATCAATCGGATCGGCGATCTTCCGAACCACGATCTGGCTGCACTGTGCGCGGCTGCGGGGCCGAAGTCGCAAGTCGGAGGGCAGATTGGCTGATCGCGGGCGCCCTCTCAGCTTTGATATCGTAGATGGATCAGCCAGGGGAGAAAATTATGCAACAAGCAGCGATCATACTTCTCTGTCTCGCGGCGTCCGGTTTCGCTCAACTGAACCGCTCCCAGCCGCGTCAAGCTCCACTCGCCAACACCGTGAAGATCACGCCGCTCGGAAGCCATGCCGGTGAATTCTGCCGCAATGATCGCGCATTGCTGTTTGAAGATCCGACGGGCGTGCGAGTTCTGTATGACCCGGGCCGCACCATCGCCGGTGGAACAGATCTGAGACTCGGCGATGTTCACGTAGTAATCTTGTCCCACGCCCACACGGATCACGTCGGTGACGTGAAGCACAATCCGGCGTCACCGGGAACTTGCGGCAACCCGGGTACCGTCTCCGCCGCCCCCAATACCAACCTGGCGGACATCGTCGCCGCGAAAAACTCCGCTTTTTTTGCGGGCGGCGAGATGGCGGACTATTTTACCCGCAAGATTCAAAACATTCGCGGAGCCGCGACGCCGGGTTGTCCCGCGGCCGGTCTCACGAACGAAGTGGTGGTTCCTATGAGCGCGCCCTGCACGGCGACGTTGCGTCCGGGCGGAAGCCGCACGGTGAGGATGGCTAGCGCGACGGCAGGCGTAAAGTTTGCCGTGGTACAAGCTATTCACAGCAACGGCATCAACGCAGCCCTGATCGATGACCCGAGCGAGGCGCCCGGAACCGCGGGATATGGCGGCACTGAAGGCGGGTTCATCGTGAAATTCACCAACGGGCTGACGGTTTATCTGACGGGCGACACGGGACTGTTCGGCGACATGAACACCATCGTGCGCAAATACTACAAGGCTCGCGTGATGGTGGTCAACATGTCGGACACCGCGACGCTAGGCCCCGACGAAGCAGCCTTCGCAACGCAGCAACTGGTGCGGCCTCGCACGGTCATCCCAGAGCACATCAACGAAGCCGCGACGACGGGCGGCGTGCCCACGGGCCAACGCATGAATCGCTTCCTGGATCAGATGAGCTCCTCCGGGATCGCCGTGGTCTTGCCGCTCAGCGGCGTCACTCGCGAATTCGACGGGGCCGGAGAATGCCTGAATTGTCCGTGAATCCTCCGCGATTGATCGTTGGCATCACGGGCGCTACCGGCGCCATATTCGGTGTGCGCCTGCTCGAAGCCTTGCAAAAGTCCGGTGTCGAAAGCCACCTGGTGCTGAGCAAATGGGCCACTGCCACGCTAACTCACGAAACCAAGTACAGCGTAAAAGACGTGCAGAAAATGGCTAATTTCACCTATCAGCCGCAAGATCAAGGCGCAGCCATCTCGAGCGGGTCGTTCCTCACCAAAGGTATGGTGGTGTGCCCGTGCAGCATGCGCACGCTGGCCGCAATCGCCCAGGGCAACGGCGAGCATTTGATCCATCGGGCGGCGGACGTGATCCTGAAAGAGCGGCGCAAGCTGGTGCTGGTTGTTCGCGAATCGCCGCTGAGCGACATTCACCTGGAAAACATGCTGAAGCTATCGCGCATGGGCGTGGTGATCATCCCGCCGGTGCCGGCTTTTTACAATCATCCGCGCTCCATCGACGATATCGTCAATCACATCGTCATGCGCGTCTTAGATCAATTCGACATCCATCTAGACCTGATGCCCCGCTGGAAATAAATCGGGGACAGTGCACTAGTGCACTCAATCACCATTTTTCGCCGCGGCCAGCACATTATCGAGGATTTTGGCACGCTCGGCATCGATAGGGACCAGCGGCAAACGCAGTTCCGGCGAATCCAGCAGCCCCAGGCGATGCATCATGTACTTCAGCGGAATCGGATTGGTGTCCAGGAAGATCGCGCGGTTCAGCTCGAACAGCTCGAAGTGCAAGTTGAGAGCCTCGCTCCAATTGCCGCGCGCGAATTCGCAGTAAAGCGCGGCGACGCGCGCCGGCGCAAGGTTGCCGACCGCATTCATCAATCCGGATCCGCCCACAGCCAGCATCGGCAAACTCAGTGATTCCAGCCCGCAGAAAATCCGAAACTCCCGGCCCATCCGGCTCAGAACTTCGGTGACCAGTTCGAGATCGTTCGCGGCCTGCTTCATTCCGACCAGCGAGGGAACGCGCTCGGCGATCCTTTCCACGGTCGCCGCGGTTACCGACACCGACGCGCGCCCGGGTATGTGATAGATCATCAGCGGCAACGCAGTCCGCGCGCCGATGGCCGCGAAATATTCCACCAATCCGGCTTGCGACGGCTTGATGTAATAAGGCGTGACGATCAGCAGCGCATCGGCGCGCGCCTTTTCCGCGCCGGCGGTGATTTCGAGCGTCTCCGCGAGCGATTGCGATCCAGTGGCCGCCACCACCGGGATGCGGCCCGACGCCGCCTTCACCGCGGTCTCAACCAGGCGAACTCGTTCGTCCGCGGTAAGGCTGCTTGGCTCGCCCGTTGTCCCGGTCACGACAATGCCGTGCGATCCCTCCTCGGCCTGGCGCTCCACTAGTTCGGCGAACTTGCCGTAATCCACGCCGCCGTTTCGAAACGGAGTAACGAGCGGCGGGTAAGAGCCGCGCAAAAATTGTGGTTCGAGTTTCAGCATGGTTTACGTGGGCCGATTGGTTTTGAATCCGCCCGTGAGGCCCAGCGACTCGGCCGGCTTCTTGAGATCCTCTTGCCACAGCAGCGACCCCATCCAAATATTCAGCGGACTGTCCTGGATGGTCAGCTCGTAGACATCTTCGTCGAACGAGGCATGATTATGAATCGCCCAGCCCGGCGCGGACAGCATGAGATCGCCCGCCTTCCAAAAATATTTCTCGCCCTCCACCACGCTGTAGCCGCTGCCGGAAAAGTAGTAGTTGATCGCCGCCGCGCTGTGGCGGTGCGGATGATCCACGATGTTCTTGGGGCGCACGCACATGGTCGCGAAGAAATTGGACGTCGTGCCGTTCGTGTGTCCGGTGGCCGGATTGTACAGCAAATAAAGCCGCCGCCCGACGTAGCTCTTTCCCAAAGCGGTCAGCTTGTCCAGTTCGTGCTTCACTTGCTTCCACGGAAAGTGCAGCGGCTTGTGCGGCACGATATCCGGGCTGATCAGCTTTTCGTACGGCATCAATTTAGCGCCTTCTTCGCCCAGAGCGAACGTCCCGAAGGGATTCTCCGCATGGGCGTGCTTGCCATTGCCCGACGCCGCCGCAGCGGGAGCCGGCGGATTCTCCTCCACGATATGCACGTTCATCTTCTCCAGCAACGCGGAGTTGCTGTACGTCAGCCGGACTTGCAGATCGCCGGTGTCATTCCAATGCTCGTACACCGACCACGGAGGCGTGTTCCAGACATCGTATTGCTCGTAGCGGATGCACTTGCCTTCGATCCTGGCTTGCCCTCCGCCCCGGATGCAGAAATTCACTTGCGAGGAATTGTGCCGGATGGGCTTGGTCTGCTCGCCCGGCTTGAGCACGGAAAGCGAAACGGCGGTTCCGGGCGCGAATCCGTTGCCCACGCCCGTCGCGGGATTAACAATCAGCGCGACGCGCCTTCCGTTCTCGGGCGCCCGCAAGGCGGCGAGACGTTCGATTTCTGCGTCCAGTTTTTCTTTGGGCACCACTACCGGCGGGATGAGTTTCACGGGGTCGGCGGAAGCGCCGGTACGGTCGATGAATTGAAAATCTGCCTGTTCCATTTTCTTATGCTCCTGGTTTGAGAAGTTCAGTGTGCCCGTGGCGCAGCCTCTCAGGCTGGCGCGTCGAGACTCGTCTCGACGCTTCTTGTCGGGCTGAGCACAAGCCTCGACACGAGTGTCGAGTCGCCAGGCTAAGAGCCTGCGCCACGGAATCGAGTGCTAAGCTATCTACTCTCATGTTCTCGTAAGCTGACTGGCACGAAGTCGGGGCGCAACTTTCTTGGGATGAGGAAATTCACGTCCCACGCCTTGTTCGCAAGCCCTTCGATAGAGTTCGATCCCGAGAGAGAGATCCGAGATACCCATGCCTAGCGATTTGAATACCGTCAGATCGTCTGCTTCAGTGCGCGAACGTCCGGAAGCAACCAAAGCTGCCAGTGAGATGACGTCTCTCCAGCCGGCCGGATCGGCGCCGAAAAATTCAATCATCTCGCGCGATAATTTCTGAGCCTGCGGAACGCTGTCGGCGACGACGGCCGTCGCACGCGCCAACACATCCGCAGCCAGCTCGGCGCGGCTGGGCACGATCGCGCCGATGGCGTTGAGATGCGTGCCGCGATCCAGCATTGAGGCTGTCACGATGGGCTGCGTGGCCCGCGTCGCAACTGTCACGATGGGCGCGTGCCGCACCGCGGCGTCGATGCTGGCGGTCGCGATTGCGTCGACTCCCAGTTCCGATTTCACGCGCTGCACAAACGCATCGCGACGCCCTTCGTCGCGGCCGAATACGCGGACTTGACGAATCGGCCGCACGGCCACGACCGCCGCGATCTGCGGCAGAGCCTGTTTGCCGGTTCCGATGATGGCGCATTCTTCGGCGTTCGGTTGCGCCAGCCTGCGCGTCGCGACGCCCGAAGCTCCGCCGGTGCGCATCTGCCCCAACGCGAACGCCTCGACGATCGCGAGCAGTTTTCCGGTGTTGCTATCGAAAAGAATCAGCAGCGGAGTGGCGCCGCCTTCGGTATGCGCCCAGGTTTTTGTACCGGCGAAACCCGATTGCGGAAAGACTGCGCCGATGGCGTGCAACGTCGATCCCTTGTCCCACTCGGCGTGCGTCTTCACCATGTTGCTGGCCTCGCCACGCGCTTCCGCCAGCAATCCTTTTTCGAGCGTCTCGATCGCTTCCGCCATGTCCATCATGGAGACGACGTCCTGTTCCGAGATCCAGATCGGCTCTTTCATGCACGGCCCTTTCCAAGACGGCCGATCCACAGGTACAGCAGCGCCTGCACCAGATTCAGTGCGCTGATGAAACCGAACGCGACCAGGTACTTTCCGCTGAAGCGTCCGATCAAGTATCCGATGATGGTGGGCCCGGCCGCGCCCAGTACGTTGCCTCCGCCGACGAAGATGCCGGTGCCGCGGCCAATCTGATCCGGCGGCGCGAGCGCGTGCAGCAGCGAGGTATTCGTCGCGCCGTAGGTGACCGCAGCGGCGAAGGAAGTAACCAGCAGAACCAGAGAGACGGCGGCATTGGGAACCACGACAGCGCCAAGAATCATCGCGGCCATCACGACGCTGCACACCGCCGCAACTGTCGCGCGCCGCATCGTGCGATCGGAAATGTATCCGATCAGCAGCGCCAGACTGATGGGCACGAGGTAAGTCAGCGCTACTCCGATGCTCATGCTGCTGAATGGGATGCCGCGCACTTGCGTGAGATACGTGGGAATCCAGGTGGTCAGTCCGAAGAACGTCGCTACCAGGCATCCGTGGCACAGCGTGATGAGCCAGAAGCGCGTGTCTCGCAAAACGAGAGTGAACTTCGCCGAGCTTGCCTGGAGCCGTGCGCGCGTGCAATGCGCCTCGATGAACAGCCGCTCGCTGGCGTTCGCGAAGCGCGAAAGGCGTGGCTCATCGGGAGCCATAAGAAGGAACATCGGAACGAGAATCAACACCGATCCTGCCGCAAACGCCCAGAAGGCTACGCGCCAGCCACCGGCAAACAGGAGCGCCGTGACGAGCGGGAGGCCGATGGCAACGCCGATCTGCGTGCCGTTCACCCAGAACGCCTGGATGCGGCCGTGCTCGCGCTCAGCGAACCAGCGCCCGACGTAGCTGTTGCACACCGGCCACATGCAGCCCTCGGCGAGCCCCAGTGCGAATCGCGCGAGGTACATTTCGTTCACGCTGCCCGCGACGGCGCACCAGGCAGTGGTCAAGCCCCAGCCGATAACGCCCGCAATCGCCGACGGCCGAGGTCCGAACCGGTCCACCACGAAGCCCCACACCATGAGCGAAACGCCATAGGCGTAGAAGAAAGCGCTCGAGAGAAAACCGATGCGCGCCGGCTGACCCGTGAGATGCAGGTCCGAGAGAAACTGCCGGTCGGCGATCAGCACCGAGATGTTGGTCTTGTCGAGTTGATTGATGATGACGAACAGAATCAGCACCGGCGCGACCAGCCACCAGCGAGCGGCGGACGGCCGTACTGCTGCTGCTGATCCTGTTTGCGCGCTCAGTGCGTTCGCCGTCGCCATCGCATGTTCTATCCCCGCTCGTGCTCGTGCGGATGCGGGTGCACGTGCGCCGCCGCTTTGCGCCGCTCGCGCTCGAAGTGTTTCTTGATGTCGGGATCCTCCTGCGGCGCTTCAATCTGCTCCACTTCGAGTGGAACACCGAGCCGCTTGGGGAAATCGCCTTCGGTCACGGCAAAATAACGCGCGCGCGAATCGCCGGTGTTGAAATGCTGGTGATACCAATAATACGGCGGCGAAACCACCGAGCCCGCTTTCCAATCCAGCTTCATGGAATCGGAATCCTTGAGATGCTCTTTGTCGAACAAGGTGAAGCCTTTTCCGTTGAGGGTCAGGATGATGGCCTCATAGGGATGACGGTGTCCGAGTTTATAACTGCCCACCGGAAAATCGGACATATGCGGCTCCAGAATCGTGTTTCCGCCCATGTCCCAGAACATGCTGGCATTGCCCTTTCCACGCGCTTCCCACGGAATCACTTCAGACGAGCGGATATCGCGCACGAAATTGGTTTTATCCCAGCGCTTCTGCGTGCGGTCGGTCTTGGAGAAGTAATTCGGGCTGCCATCGTAGCGGTCCGTGAACGAAAAGTTCAAATCGTTAATCAGGCCCAGGCTGCCGAATACCTGCATCATGAACGGGAAGGTGGTGATGGCGAGCAGACGCGCCGGATGTTGCGAATCGGAATTCGAGTGCCGGTGCAACACATTCATGGGGACTGTGAACAGGCTGCCTTCGCCCCACTCCACTTTGTTGGCATGCGGGCCGTCGCCGAAGACCGTAGTCCCACGGCCGGCCAGCACGTAGATCAGTTGCTCGTAGAACTGGCGGCGCGGAGCCAGCGACTTGCTCTCCGCAATCTCAAAGATGACGCCGTCCATGTGGACGTTGCCGGAGAAATTGAGGTAAACGCCGCGACCGCCGATCTCCGGCCATGGCTGGACCTCCTGGGTCTTGGCGTCGAAAATCGAGTAGCCCTCCACGGTCGGGATCTTGGTCTTCTTGATCCAGGCGCGGTAGGGGTTGCGCTCCACGCGTCCGCCGCCGCCGATGTTTTCCGGGCTCAGCTTGACGTCGTCATCATCGTCTTTGACGGGTTTCTTGGCGCCTTGCGCCAGAGCGTTGGCCGCGCCAAACAAGGGCAGAACCAGTCCCGCTTCGGTAATTCTTTCAATCAATTTACGGCGGGAAAAACTTCCGTTATATAAATCGTCGAATTCGCTCATGATGTCTTCCCTTTTCCCGGCATTTTCATTGGAATGCCCGTTTTCGCCAGCTCAGCCGAGTAGATTTCGCGGACGGCTGGGTCTTCGTCCTCATATTCAATCAAGTTGCCGCCTTTGCGGATACTGGTCTTGCCCAGCCGGTGCGTCCGGCCGCCTCCGCCCAGGGCGCGCATGAACCATTTTCCGTCGCCGCCCCAGGTGGCCGCCAGATAACGCGCCGGGTCGGTTCCCGTATTGAAATGTTGATGGAACCAGCCATCCGGCGGCACAAAGATGCTGCCCTCGATAAAATCTACGCGCTCCTTCTGCGGCGCGTCGGTGTATTTGTTCGATCCCTTCCACATCAGCGTGTAGCCGCGGCCGTTGAGCATCACCACGTGCGAGCCTGGGCCGTGGCGATGCGCCTTCTTGTACGTGCCCACTTCGAACTCGGAGATGTGCGCCTGCATGGTGTTGTCGGCGAGCTGCAATTCGATGCGCGAATTACCGGCGCCGCGCTCCCTGGACACAGCGAGCCCCATCGTGCGGGCGTTGGGAATAAAATCGCTTTCCCAAGTGTAAACACCGCCGCGCTGCTCGCTCTCCTCGGAAGTGGTCTTTTTCTGATGGAGCTTGGCATCACCCGCGGCGAACTCGCCCGGATCGCCGTTGTAGCGGTCGCGAAAAACAAAATCGTTGTTGAAGACGAAATCCAGATTGTGGAACAGGTCGATGATCACGGGAGCGTTGGTAATCGACAGCAACCGCACTGGTGCGCTACCGCGATTGAAATGCTGGCGCCATGCGTTCAGCGGCGGACCAAGCACGCTGCCGGCCTGCCATTTCACGATTTGCTTGTGACCGCCCGGATTCCAAATCGCCGTCTCGCCTTCGCCGGTGAGAACGTAGACAATTTCCTCGAATAAGTATCGCTGCGGCTGCGTGCTGCCGCCGGACGCGATCTCGCATACGTACGCGTTGTTGACACCCTCGCCGCCCTTCAAATCCAGATAAGCGCCCAGCGTTCCCATGCGCTTCCAGGGCTTGACCTCCACTTTGCGAAGATCCAGCACGCCGTACTCGCGGATGACCGGAAGATTCTCCTGCTTCAGCCACTCTTCATAAGGATTGAGGTTGGTTTGATCGGGATTGCGCGACACGGCTGCGGCCGCGTGCTTGCGTTCCGCCTTGAGCGCGGCAGTGGTGGCGGTGAGGCTCAGCCCTCCGGCGGCTGCGCGCTCCACGAATTCGCGGCGGGAAACCGCGCCACGCTGGAGCTTCCGCACCCATTCGCCAGGGTTGTTCATTTCTTTACTCCCGCAGTTGTTGACGGCATCTGCATCTTGACTCCGTTCTTCTTGAGTTCTTCTTCGAACATCGCTCTGACGGCTGGATCTTCATCCGGATAATCCACCATGTTGCCTCCGTGCTGCGTGCTGATGGTGTTCAGTCGGTGCGTGCGCCCGCCGCCGCCCATCGCCTTGGCGAAGTATTTGCCGCCGATCCAGGTGGTGGCCATGTATTTCGCCGAGTCGCCGCCGCCGTTGAAATGCTGATGGAACCAGCGGTCCGGCGGCACCAGCAGCGTGCCTTCCTTCCAATCCACACGCATGTGCTTGGGAGCCTTCGAGTATTGCGGATTATCGGTCCACATCAGCGTGAATCCTACGCCGCCCAGGATCATCACGTGCGATCCCGGCCCGTGCCGGTGCGCGCGCTTGTACGAGCCGGTTTCAAATTCGGAGATATGCGTTTGCATGGTGTTGTCTGAAAACACAATCTCCATGCCCTTGTTTTTCGCTCCACGCGATTTCGCTTCCTGCAACCGCACCTGGTTGATATCAGGAATGAAGCCCGTGTCGGAAATCATCACGGAGCCTTTTTCGCCCTCGCTGAACATGGCCGGCGTGCCGCCGGGCCGCACGTTCGAAGGCCGGAAGGAAAAATACTCCGGGTCGTTATTATAACGTTCGTGGAACACGAAACCGTTGTTGAACACAAAATCCGCGCTGTGAAACAGATCCATGGTCAGCGGCAGGTCGTTGAATGAGATCAGGCGCGCCGGCGCAGCGCCACGATTCGAGTGCTGCCGCCAGGTGTTCAAAGGCGGTGAAAACATGCCGCCCTTGCGCCACTGGAATGTTCGTTTTTGTCCGCCGTCCTGCCAAACCGTCGTTTCACCTTCGCCGTCCAGCACGAAGACGGATTCCTCGAACAGATAGCGCTGCGGCTTGGTAGTCACGCCCGGCGCAATTTGCAGAATGTACGCGCCATCGGTCCCCTCCGCGCCGGTCAGATCGACGATCGCACCCTGCGCGCCCAGGCGCGCCCAGGGTTTTACCTCCAGCGTGCGAACGTTGGGAGTGCTGTAGCCCGTGTGAACCGGAACGCCTTCCTTCGCCGTCCACTGCTCGTACGGCGTGCGCTCGCTGAAAGGCTCGGGGCGGAACGATTCGGCGCGCGCCGGCGTGACGTTGTCCAGCACCGACTCCACGGTCGCCATGCCGAAGCCCAAGCCCAGAATGCGATCGGAAAGCTCGCGCCGCGAGATTTTCCCGTTCATGAATTTAGCCAGCAATGAGCGAATCATAGCGTCACCCCATTTATCCAATCCCAATCAACGGCCAATAAAACGGCACCAGCACCAGCAACAGAATCGACTCCACGATGCTCAGGCAGATGCCGATGCGCATTACGTCGCGGCCGTTGAAGCAGCCGTAAGAATAACCGACTATCATCACCGCCGACTGATAGACGAACAATTTGCCGCCCGCCGCGAACGTCCAGATCATGCCGATCGCCAGCGGATTCAGCCCGTGCTGGATCGCAAAATTCATGAGCGGCGGCACCGAGGTCCCCAGCATCGAAACTTCGCTCGCCAGGAAGATGTGGTAGACGAAGGCCGTCCAATACAGCACCAGCGTGGAGCTGTACACGCTGTGGACCAGCGGCGCCATCCAGGCGAACAACGCGCCCGTCAAGACGTCCAGGGCTTTGGTCGCAATCAGCACCTTGCCCATGCTGACCGCCGCCGCGACAAAAAATACCGGCAGATAATTCACGCGCTTCAAATCCTCGGCATCCAGGACGCCGATGCGCGGCACCACGGCCAAAAGGCCGATGCCCAGGCCGATCAACGCGGGCGAGATATGGTGCGCAAAATCCGTGAGCCACAGCGCGACCGCCAGCAGCAGCAGAAACACGGATTTCTTCTCGGCCGCGGTCCAGCGTCCCATCCTCGTGAGCTCTTCCTTGAGGTGGTGAGTCCCGCCCGGTAGCGCAGGTTTCTCCGGCGGATAAAGCCACAGCGTGAGCCGCCACGCCACCAGAATCGTGATCACGGTCAACGGCAGATAAGCCAAAAACCAGCGGCTGTAGAGAACCTCGACGTGCCCGGCTTTCTCGATCCAGCCGCGCGCCGTGATGGAAGCCGCCCCCGCGATGACCATCTTGTCGAACAGACCGGCAGTGTACGTCAAAACGAGAAACATGCCGCGCCCGATGTTGCTTCCCGGCGCGACATCGAAAACTTCCATCAAGCCCAGCGCGACCGCCGCCATGATCACCACGCGCGCCATGCCGGAAGGCACCAGAAACGTCAGCAGAAAATCGGAAATGATGATCCCCAACAGCAGCAGCGAATAAGTGCTGCCGACGCGCAGCATCACCAGGTACGCCAGGCGCCGCGCCAGGCCCGATTTAGTCGCCATCGCGCCAAAAAGCACCGCGCCGAACAAGAACCACGCCGTATCGTCGGCAAATCCACTGAAAGCGACGTCGATCTTGACGACGCCGAGCGCCCAGAACAGATAACATCCGATCATCCCCGTGAGCGCGTGATCCAGCGCTTCGGTGATCCAAGCCACGATCATGAACGACGTGATCGCGAGTGCGTGCTGCACCCGCGGCTCCATCCCAAGCGGCGCGAACCAGAGTGCAACCGGAACAACCACCGCGAGTATGCGGCCGGTAATGGTGACCCAGGCCGTCTGCGAGACGAGCGTCGCGGGAAACGTGGCGGTTTGTATGCCGGTGCTCATTTTGGTGGCACAGCGCGACTTCGCCGCAAACCGGTTTTGTGGGGACAGGCATGCTTTCCAGCCGGCGTGTCCGTGAACGAGAAATCGTCGCGCCGCGCGAAGAAGCAAAAATTTAGTACTACAGGCTTCAGCCGTGACGTTGCTGAGAGAGTCCCTTCACAGACTAAAGTCTGTGCCACCTCGTGCTGCAAGTCATTGAGATATGGTGGCACAGGCTTCAGCCTGTGATGGGATATGAACGCTACTCGGGACTTCTTCATCGACGTCATTCGCTCAGAATCTTGCCCCATTTTGCTTCCGTCGCCCGGCGAACCTCGGCGCTCGATTCGGCCACCGGCGGAAATTCGTCGATCCACTCATACGGCCGGCACGCGTCGATGACGGCGCGCGAGCTATGCCGCCGCTTGTCGCTCTTGCGAATCATCGGATCCAGCGGCCCGCTCCAACTGCGGCGCACAATCTCGATATCCTGCTCGGGATCGGAGCGCGTGGAGAGAGCCCACAGCACATCGTTCGTATTGGTCGGATCGATGTCGTCATCCACGACGATCGTGTAACGGCCCAGATACGCGCCCGCATGACAATATGCCGCCACCATGCCCGCCTGCCGCGCATGGCCCGTGTAGCGCTGTTTGATCGACACGACGTTCAGCAGCCTGCTTCCGCCCGCTTCGTGGCACCACACGCCGCGCACATCCGGAATGCCCGCGGCTTCGAGTTGCTGCCAAAGCAACGCCGACCGCACGAAGCAGCGCATATAGTTGAACTCGCATGGCGGCCGCGTAGGCGGCGCGCCCAGAATAATCGGATTGTTGCGATGATACAGCCGCTTGACCTTGATGATCGGCTCGGGCCGCCGCGCGCTGGCGTAATATCCGGTCCATTCGCCGAAAGGACCCTCGTCCATTTCCATTCCCGGAATCGCGTCGCCTTCAATCACGATCTCGGAGGCCGCCGGGAACGGCAAGCCGGTGTACTCGCCCTGGATCACTTGCACCGGACCGCCTTGCAACCCACCGACCCATTCGTACTCCGAGACTCCGCGCGGTACTTCCACGCCGCCCGCGAGAAAAATCAACGGATCCTGCCCGAACGAGACCGCTACTTTGCAAACTTCGCCCTTCGCGAAATATTTCTCGCGCATCACGCGGCCGTGCTTGCCCGGAGAAATATAGAAGCCCAGCGTGTCCTTGTCGTGAATCATCACGCGGTACGTGCCCAGGTTCACCCAGCCGTCGTCCGGATCGCGCGTGATGTCGATCGATCCCGTGCCGATGTAGCGGCCCCCATCCAGTTCGTGCCATTTCGGCGTGGGAAACTTCCACATATCGATCTCGTCGCCGCGAAAAACGTTCTCCATCACCGGCCCGGTTTTCACGTACTCCGGCTTGACGTAATTCACGTTGGTAATCCGATCCTTGATGTTCCTGACGAACTCCAGGCGCGTGTAGTTAGTGGGCATGCCCAGCGTCACAGCCAGCCGCTTGGTGGTGTTCAAGGTGTTCGAAAGAATCCGATAACCCGGCGGATATCCCTTGATGTTGTCGAACAGCAGCGCCCTGCTCTGCTCACCCAGGTGATGACCCATCTCGGTGACCGCGCCAATCTCGATGTCCCAATCGGCGCCATCCAGACGCTTCAATTCGCCGATCTGCTCCACCGCCGCCATCCAATCGCGCAGGTCGCGCGAAGTCTTCTTGCTCTCTCTCGTTGTTGTAGTAGGAATGCTGGCAACAGCCACGTGCTACCTCCTTGTTCCTTCTTGTATTTTTTCCGCAAAAAAATCCGGCGCGAGAAATGCCATTACACCGTTTCTCACGCTGTCGGACACGTAAATCTCGCCGTCCTTGGGATTCAGCGCCAGCCCCGTCGGATGCAGCAGGCCGCTGAACGGCCCGCCGATCTTGAGCCTCGGCGCAACATCTCCATGGTCGGTGATGTCCCACACTCCGACAAACCCAAGCTCGGGATTCAGCCACGGATCTTCAGGCACCTTGCTGTACGTCCCTTTCGGCACGCAGCCCGCATAAAGATTCTGATGCAGATGGTTGGACGCAGCCAGGAAAATCTTCCCTTTGTGAATCTCGAGCTGCCAGGGCTCGTCTTCGATGCCGGTCTTGGGTCCGGCGATGGCGGCGCGCGGAGCCACGTCTCCATTATCCGTCCGATTGAAGATCAGGATCTCACGCGAGTTGGCGACCGCCAGTAAATTGTGCCTGGGGTCCACGCCCAGCCCCACTACGTGGCCGAGCTTCGTATTCGGCCCAGTGATAACGCGAGTCGGCGCGATATTTCCGTTGGCGTTCCATGGGAAAACGTAAATGGACTTTCCGGTCAAGCTCGCGACCAAAATCTCCTGATTGGCTACATCCAAACTAACCGCGTGCGGCGTGATCAATCGCGTACACGGGCCTTGGATCACACGGATGGGCGGCTCGGCGCCGTCGGCTCCAGCGCGAAACACAAGGATCGCGTCCGCCAGCGCGTTCGGCACGATGATCTCGTCGTGCACCGGATTGTATGCCATCCCATGCACCGTGCGGCCCAACTGAGTCGCCTCACCCGCGATGATCCGCCGCGGCAGCATGTTTCCGTTCGCCATCCTGGCGAAGGCCGCCACGCGCGGCTGGCTCACTCAATTCGGCACCAGAATTTCTTCGCGCTTGGAATCGTAGGCCACGGCCATCGGATTTCCAAATCCAGCCGTCGGCGTCCCAGCCGGCGCACTGCGGATGATGCGCTTCGGCGGCTGATCGCCGCCCGCCGTACGGGAGAACGCAACAGCGGTGTGGTCGCCGAAATTCGCGGCCCAGATTTCATCGTTTTTCATGTAGATGGCCAAACCCATCGGCCGGTTGATGCCAGTGTGCGCGCCGTGAATCACGCGCGCGGGCGCCACGTCGCCCGCTCCATTGCGGCGAAAGATCAGAATTGAATTGTCGCCGTTGTTCGCAACCGCGATCTCATTGTGAACAGCGTCCACGGCGATGCCCATCGGCCAATCCAGCCGTGTCGCCGCTCCCTGAATCTTACGCCGCGGATGCGCGTCGTCTTTCGCAGACGCGCCATAAACCGTGACGGAAGGCCCTTCGAACTTGCCGATTTCCGCGTCGTCCCCTGGAACAGCCGGCACGCACCCCAGCCCGACATTCTTCAGTAGACCGCGGAAGTTTCCGTGATTGGCGACGGCGATCTCGTTATTCGCGCCATCCCACGCGATCCCGTGCGGGTCCGCCAAGCCCGTGTTGGGTCCCTGAATGTGACGCAGCGGAGCGTCGATGCCGTCGGCCGATGGCGCATAGAACACAATGCCGTTGTGCAATTCAACGGAAACCGCCAGCTCTCTGGCCGGGCTCAAAGCCATACCCCACGCCTGATGCGGCACCGACAGCAACCGCCGCGGACGCACGTTGCCCTTGGCCTGGTACGGCATCACCAGCATCGTATCCTCGATGTCGTTATTGACCGCGTAAACCTCGTGGGTTTGTGGATCCACCACCACTCCGGCGACAAATCCGATATTGGTTTCCGGGCCAATGATTTGCCGCAGCGGAATGGTCTCTTCGGTTGGACCGCTGACCGTAGCCGTCCGATCGTAAATCAGCAGGCTCTTGCGGTTGCCATCCGTCATCACCACGATGTTGTTATCCGCGTCGACGGCGATGCCGTTAAAGACGGGATATGGATCGGCGATCGTCCGAGCAGCCGGAATGTCGCTCGTAAGAGGCTTCTGGCCGAGCATCACCCATGCGAGCGCGGCTACGGCAACAGCGACGTAAAAACATTTGGCCGGGAATGAACGCAAATGAACGCGAATGAACCTCAGCGTCCTTTCCCATTCGCGTTCATTCGCGTTCATTCGCGGCCTATTTCTACCAATTCAACTTCAGCCCAAACTGGATCTGCCGTTCACTGGTCTGCGTGGGGCTCGTCAACTGGCTGGCAATCAGAATCGGTTTGCCTGAGCCATCGAAGATTTTTGTTTTCGGCGCCTGATAGTTCGCCTTGTTCAGGAAGTTGAAAGCTTCCGCTCGAAACTGCAGCCTGATTCGTTCGTGAAACAGTAACCAGTTCTTCATGAGCGAGAAGTCGAACTCCTGCAGGCCGGGACCGCGCAATGTGTTTCGTCCCAAGTTCCCCAGCGTTCCTGCAGCAGGGAAAGAGAAGCACTCTAGCTTTATGTAGTTCAACGGGTTGCCCGGGTTAACTGCATTAGGCGAACAGCCCGGCGCTGGGTTATAGTCTGGCCTCTGGCCGCCGGACGTGCTCTTGACGCGGCTATCGCCGGTGCCGGCCTGATCGTTGGAGAGCGTTACCGTAAAGGGTGCGCCGGAGCGAGCCGAGAAGATTCCGCCCATCTCCCATCCGCCCAACACAGCTCGCGACACACCGCTGAGGGATCCCGTTGGAAGCGTCCAACTGGCGTTCAGCACGAAGTTGTGGGTTACGCTAAAATCCGAAACTCCCTTCTGCAGCCGGGGAATAAACGCATACGTACTGCCGGACGTGTTGGTGCTTTCGTTGTCGCTGAACGTGTTCGAACCCTGATCGATGCTTTTCGACCACGTGTAGGCCGCTCTGAAGAAGAGCCCGTGGCTGAATCGCTTGTCGAGGTCGGTCACCAATGCATGATATGTGGACCAATCGTCCCACAGTGTGGAGGCGATGCGGCCAAAAGCGGGATTGATCTTCTGGGGCTTCTGTCCCTTGGGGACCGCGGGAAACTGAATATGTCCATCCGGAGCCACCGTTATTAGCGAAAGCGGAACTTGATCGATATCTTCGATACTCCGCGGAAGATGGTTGCCGCGCGAGCCGACGTAGCCCGCTGTTAGAGCAAGATCGGACGCAAGCTGTCGCTGAACCGAGAAATTCCATTGCATGTTATACGCCCGGGGCGGATTTTGCTGCACGAACACCTCGCGCCGGCTGCCGGTGGAAACCGCTACCAAGGCAAGGGCCCCCGTCGGGAAAACGGATGATGGAACTGGCGTCAGGATGCCCTGCAGGAAGACCGGGAATCCATTGGTTCGATTCTCCATGAGATAGGGGAACGGCAATAGATCGTAAATGCCGAAACCTGTGCGTATGGAAGTCTTCCCGCTTCCGGTTGGATCCCAGGCAACCGCGACGCGAGGTGAGAAGTTCTTAGTGGTCGTATTGAAATAGGGCCCGCCCAGTACGGGAGTCGGCGATGCCAGAAACGGAAGGTTGGCGGTTCGATTATGGTGGTCTGTCGGCGGGTTTACGTATTCGTATCGCACTCCCAGTGTAACTTTCAAGTTGCGGCGGAGAGCGATCGCGTCTTCGGCATACAAGCCCAGGTAGGTCTCTCGTATTCCACGAATATTTCTGCTGTCGGGCTCGTCGCCGGTAAACTGCGCGGGGATCCCTTGGATGAAGTTCGAAACCGTATCGAAGTCGAACTGGCCTAGGGGAATGCTCTGCGAGTTCTTGTTGTAACGCATACGTTCCACTCTTCCGCCGAACCCAAATGTGTGCCGGCCCTTGACCCACGACAGCTCGTCGCCCCATTGAAAGGAAGTGTAGTTCAGGATGTCCGCCCCGGAAGCTCCAAGACCTCCTTGTGTCCCGGTTATGTTCCCTTCGCTGATGGTGATGATTCCCGCCGGACGGCCCGGCACGAACCCTAGGGAAGTATCCGTCGCTACGGGGCTGATGGCGCTTTGATCGAGCGAATCGGTGGCATGCGTGCGGCTAACTCCAAAGCGCGCCGTATTCAACAAGCCTGGGGAGAAAATATGCTGCAAGGTCAGCACCGCGTTCTGATGACGCGATGGCGAGCCGGTGATTTTTTGGTTGTAGGGGTCGGGCTGGCCCTCGGTGGTGTCGTCGATCTGGTAGCTGCCCAACAGAGTAGTGTTGGACGAGAAGTTATGGTCGACCCTCGTCATGCCGTAGTGCTCGAACCCTCGCTGTGTTCCCGCGAAGTTGTACGCCGCGCTATTACCCACGATCTGACCATTGGCGATGGGGAAAACCGCCAGATAGGGCTTGATGCGGGAATCGATGTTCACTTGAGTTGTTGAAGCGCAGGGATCGTTACCTTTCGCAATGCACAACAGGCCGTTGCGGGCATTCGGCGATAGCGTAAATGAATTGTGCGCCAGGCCTCTGACTTCCCGAAGCTCCTCATAATCGCCGAAGATGAACGTCTTGTTCTTGACGATGGGACCGCCGGCCGAGCCTCCGAACTGATTGCGCCGGAACGGCGGCTTACCGGTGTAGTCGAATACGTTGAGCGCATCCAGGGCGCTGTTCCGTAAGAACTCGAAAACACCTCCGTGAAACTGGTTGCTTCCGGATTTGTAAACGGCTGTGACCACGCCGCCTGTGGAGCGCCCATATTGTGCGTTGTACTCATTCGTCAAGACTCGGAATTCGCGAATGGCCTCGACTCCCAGATTGACGTTCAGTCCGCTGCCCGGGCTGGCATTCGAATAGTCGTTCACCACCAGGCCATCCACCATGAAGACGTTGCCCGTCGGACGGCCGCCCGAGATGGAGAGCGATTGTCCGTTGCCGCGCGCCGCCCTCGAGTTCGAAAACCCCGCGGACGACTGTTGGCCGATTCCGCCGGTCACGCCGGCCGTCAAGGTAACCAATTGCAGCCAATCGCGCCCGTTCAGCGGAAGCTCGCGAACCGCGTTCTCTCCCACCACGCCTCCCATGCTGGCGTTCGTCGTGTCGATCTGTGGCGGCGTATCCTGCACTTCCACCTTTTGCTGGATCTCGCCGACCGCCAGATCGAAATTCAAGGCCAAAGACGCGCCAACCGTGACCGTAATGCCTTTCCGGACTGAAGTCTTAAAGCCGCTCACCGCAGCTTCCACTTCGTAATTCCCGGCCGGAACGCTGAGGATCTGGTAGCTTCCAGTGACGTCCGTGACTGCTGTTCGCACCGCGCCGGTTTCGGCGTTTTTCGCGGAAACATTGGCGTTCGGAATGACGCCGCCGCTCGAATCGCGCACGGCGCCGAAAATCGTTCCATTGACAATCTGGCTGTGCATGATCTGCGCCTGAAACAACAGCATGCTCGCCATTCCAAGAACAGCACGAAATCTACGAGGATTCATATCAGCAAGTCCTTTCCTTACAGTTGCAACGAGAAACTAGAAACGAGAAACTAGCAACGCGCGATACCAATGTGGTATAAGGTTAGACCATAGATCGACACCCTGTCAAATGCCAAAAACGGCTTCCATCGCGCAGTTCAAGATCGCCTCGATAAAGCGGCAGCGTGTCTATGAATCCGTTGCCGAACAGATTCGCCAAGCCATCTTCAGCGGGCAGATCGAGCCCGGCCACAAACTGCCGCCGGAGCGCGAATTGGCGCGGCAATTCCAGACCAGCCGCGTCGCCCTGCGTGAGGCTCTGCGGGCGCTCGAACAGGAGGGGATGATCAGCATAAAGCGGGGATTCGGCGGCGGCGCATTTGTCGCCGATTTCGATCTGGCGTTGCGGGCGTTGATCGAATCGATGAACAACGTCGTGAAGCTCGGCCAAACCAAGAGCAGCAATCTCACCGAGGTACGGATCATTCTGGAACCGGAAGTGGCGCGGCTGGCGGCCCGCCGGGCGACACAAGTGGATCTGGAAGCGTTGGAGGCGGTTGTTCTCGCGCAGGAAGAGGAACTGCATTCAGGCAAGCTTACACGCGAACGCGACATAGAATTCCACCACATGGTGGCCAACGCGAGTCACAATCCGGTGCTAACCATCATGGTGAGCGCCATAGGCGATTCGATTCGCGATCTTGTACTGCGCTCCAAGCTGCGCCGCGACGTGCGCGCCCGTGTAGTTGGCTATCACCGCAGCCTGTTCGAGGCCATCCGCGCCCGCAACGCAGACCGAGCCTACAAGATCATGCGAGAGCACGTCGAAGCAGTCCAGCGCCACCTGTCTGCCTAATCCCGATACTTGACCAAATACTGAACCTTCTCGAATTCCGCCTTCTCCGCGCCAACCGCCCGCCGTAACTGCTCCGAATTCCGAAAGGGCCGCGCCTCCAGAATCTTGCTCACGATGTCCGGCTTCAGACCAGGCAGCTTCTCCAATTCTTCGCGCGAAGCCGTGTTCACGTTCACCAGCTTCGGCACATCCGGCCCAAACACCTTGGAAAGATACGTAGTGATCGGATCGATCTCCTCCGGAAAAAGCGGCGCGCCGCGCTGGATCATGTCGTTCACATCTTTAGTCCACGCAGCCCGGCTCAATCTGGCCTCGACAACCACCTTCAAGTTATGGCAAGTGGTGCACGACTCCAGCACCGCCTGCCGCCCATCGCCCGGCGGCAGCAGTTGCGACCAGCCCTCGTCCTTCGCCTTCTGCGCATAAACTACAGAACACAGCGCAACGCCCAAAACCGCCGCGGCTAGCCCCCTCACACTTTCCTCCGCCGCATCGCGGCCACCGACAATTTTGGATACGACACCAACTCCGCCCCATGCCCCGTCCGCCCCACCAACGCGTCAATCAGATACGCCTTCCCTTCCTGCGTCGCCCGAATCGCGCGCTGCATCGCGGGCTTGATCTGATCCGGCGCGGTCACCTGTTCACCCGAAACGCCGAACGCGCCCGCCAGTTTAACGAAGTCCACGTCCGGATCGCCCAGGTAGCTCAGCATGTCCTTCCCGGTTTGCGCCTGCCTCCCGCCCTCGGCGAACGAACGTTCGCGCGTCTCGTTGTAGCTGCAATTGTTGTACACCACCGTAATCACCGGGATCTGGTAGCGCGACATGGTCCACATTGCCATGGGCTGGCCGCCGAATAGGAACCCGCCGTCGCCCTGCAAACAAATCACCTGCTTGTCGGGCTGCGCGATCTTCACGCCGACGGCCGCGCCGACGCCCCATCCCAGCGCCGCGCCCGACGTACGCCCAATCAGCGTCTTCTCGCCTTCCGCGAAGGTGAAAGTCCGCAGAGCCTTCGGCCCTTCCGTCCCGAACTCAGCCACAACGTACGCATCGCGCTCCAGCGTGTCATTGATATCGGACGTTAGACGTTCCCACGTCAGCGGAACGCGGTCCCAATCCGCCTTCATCGCTTGCATTCTGGCCTGGCGCAGCTTCGCGGCGAACTGCCGCGTCTGCTCCAACCGGTCGCCGCGGATCTTCGCCAGCCGTTCCGCCGTCGCCATCGACTTGATGGACGCCACCAGATCCTGCGCCACTTGCTTCACGTCGGCGGCCACGCCCAGATACACCGGATAATCCGTCCCGATGTCGGATGCTTCAATGCGAACATCGATAATCTTCACCGAGCGCGCGATCTGCGGCGTCCCCGACGCCCCGGGATCCGGCAGCTTGCCGCCCATGTTCAAGACAACGTCGACATTGCGCGGATAGCGCATCGCGCGTGAGTAGCCGCCCAGGAACAACGGATGATTGGTCGGGAAGTTGCACGAGATACGGAATCCTTCGCGCTCTTCGCCGCTGGTCACCGGGATGGCCAGCAGCTCGGCGAGTTCCACGATCTGCGGAATCGCTTTCGCGCGCCACACGTCGGTCCCGGCGCGCAACAGCGGGCTCTTGGCTTCGATCAGAGCGCGGGCCATTTTATCGATAGTGGCCGCATCCGCGCGCACCGACATCGGAATCTGAAAGGTTCCCGGAAGAAAAATCTCCGCCTCGATATCCGGCGCCAGCATCAGGTCGCGCGGGAACATCAGGAACGTCGGCCCGCCCGGCGGCGTGGAGGCGAGCTTGAACGCCTTCATGGTCCATTCGGGAATGCGCGCCGCGGCGTCGACGTTCCAGCGCCACTTGGTGTATTGCTTCACCGGTTCCAGCGTGTCGTCCAGATCTTCGTGGCTGTCGCGTCCCGACGCCAGCGATTCAATGTGGTCGCTTGCGATCACCACGGGCGACCGGTCCTTCATGGCGTTGTACATGTTGGACATCGCGCCCGGAACTCCCACGCGGCTGAACATCGTGAACGCCGGCTGCCCCGTGGCGCGCGAGTATCCGTCCGCCATCGCGACGCACAGGCCTTCATGGATCGCGAGAATGATCTTCAAATTCGGCCGGTCAATCGCGGCGTCACACAGCGGGCTGACCCCCGTGCCGTTGCCCAGAAACAGGTATTCGACGCCCGCGTCGTGCAGTTGCTCCGCGAGCAGTTCGCCCCCGGTGCCGCGAAACGTGCGCGTGTACGACTTAGCTTCGCCCTTGGCTTCGGATTTCGGCCCGTCCTGCGCGAACGCAGGCGCAAGCGAAGCGAGCACCGAATTGGCCGCCACCAAGCTGAACCCCGACTGCACCATCCGCTCCACGAATCCGCGACGGTTCAGGCTGTTCTGAAGATAGCTGCGAACCAGTTCCCTCATAGGTGATGGTCTAATATTAGACCGTCCTGCGCGCCCCAGCAAGTTTGGTGTTTGTGCTCTTGAACCTTGTCCTGGCAGAAGTCCGGTGCAGTTCAAGGTGGCACAGGCCTGTGTGGGGGCGGGGCCATGCCCTGCCACGCTATCGGCGCTCCGATCGCCTTTCGGTTCTTATCAGCACTGCCGCGCTCAGCGAACTGGCGAGCGCCAGACCCGCCGCCACCCACGATACCGTGCGATAGCCCGCGACGAATGCTTGTTGGATGGCCTGGCGCCCGCGGGCGTCCACTGTTTCGGCTGCTGCCAGCTTGGAGCTCTGGGCCTCGATCTCCGCCCGCACCGCCGGAGCCAGCGCGATACCATCCAGCCGCCGCTCCAGAGCGCTTTGGAAGACCCCGCTGAGCAACGCTCCGAAAACGGCCACGGCCAGCAAGCCCGCGATGCGCGATACGGCGTTGTTGATCCCCGAGGCGGCTCCCGCGTGACGTTGCTCCACTGCGTTCATCACGGTGGTGGTCAGCGGGGCAACGCTGATCGCCATGCCGAGCCCCAGCGCCAGTATCGCTGGAAAGAACGTGGTCCAAAAACGGCCTCCAACACCCGGCCGCGCAAATAGCGCGAATCCGGCGGCGGCGATCAGGGGGCCGATCACCAACGGAGCCTTGGCGCCATATCGATCCACAAGTCCGCCAGACCACCACGACAGCAAGAACATCAACAAAACGAAAGGCATCAGGGCGCCGCCCGCTTCCGTCGCCGAATAGCCTTGCACCTGTATCAGATCGAGTGGAAAAAAGAAGAGCACGCCACTCAACGCCGCATAGAGAAAGAGCGTGAGCAGGTTGGCTCCGGCAAAGTTGCCCGAACGGAACAGGCGGAGCGGGACCATCGGTGAGGGTGAGTGCGCTTCCCAATACAACAGCGCAATCAGGACGATAGCGCCCACCGCGCCCGCGACCGGCGCCGATTCGATCAGAGCAAAGATGATTCCGCCGAAGCCGAACGCAGCCAACACGCCACCCAGCCAGTCGAAGCGCTGGCCTTCGGCGCCGGCTCTGCTTTCCGGCACTTTCCACAGAGCTAGCAAGAGGACCGCTGCGCCCAACGGAAGGTTGATGAAAAACACCCATCTCCACGAACCGTGCTCGGTGAACCATCCACCCAGAACCGGACCGATCGCGGCGGTGATCGACGTGAAACCAGACCACGTCCCGATAGCGCGCCCCCGCTCCTTCTGAGAAAAATTAGCGCTGATCAGTGCCAGGCTGCCGGGGACAAGCAGCGCCCCGCCTATGCCTTGAAGGCCCCTTGCAACAATAAGCTGCCGGATGTTTGGCGCGAGTCCGCACCAAGCCGAGGCTAGCGAGAAGAGCACCACCCCTGCAGCGAAGATCCTGCGCCGGCCGTACTGGTCTCCTAAAGCCCCGCCAATAAGCAGCAGCGCCGCCAGGAAAAGCGCATAAGATTCCACAACCCATTGAACGTCCGCCAGCGTCGCATGCAGGGCCGATTGCAGCGCCGGCAGCGCCACGTTCACAACCGTTCCGTCAATGAACGCCATGCTCGAACCGAGGATGGTCGCAGCTAGAATCCACGGGCCTGCCGTTATCGCGGGGCGCTCGCATGAACCGGCGAGAATAACGGCTGTGTCGCAAGGAGGTTTCGCAATCGTGGCCATAGTCCATTCTCCGCCCGGCGCGGGCAGCCTTGCCCCATGCGCGGACGGCGAAAAGCTACGCTGCGGCATCCACTTGACAGGTTTGAGAGCATGGAAGTTGGAAGCTATGAGTGAAAACAACCTTCAGTCAGCTGCATTCCCTACCCTCGATCCGGCGCAAATCAGCGAACTCGCACGTTGCACCGATGCCCGGCCGAAGTTGTTCCACGACGGGCAAACGCTCTTTGCGGTCGGCCAGCAAAACATAGACTTCTTCATTGTCAAGTCCGGCGAGGTCGAGATCGTGGATTACTCCGGCGACGAGCCGAGGACCGTCACAACCCATCGCAAGGGCCAATTCACGGGCGATGTCTCGCATTTGACCGGTCTTCCGGCCATCGTCACCGCGATCGCCCGGGGCGACGTTGAGGTGTACGAGATCGGTGCGGACGCGCTGCGCAACGCGCTGAACCAGTGCCCCGGCGTCAGCGACATCCTGCTTCAGGCGTTCATCGCGCGGCGTCAGCTTCTGCGCGAGTCCCCCAACTTCACCGGCCTGCGTGTGATCGGGTCCCGATACTCCGCCGATACGTTCCGGGTACGTGATTTCCTGGCGAAGAATCGCATCCTCTTCACGTGGGTAGACGTGGAAACCGACCCCAACGTGGAGCAACTGCTCAAGCGATTCGGCGTGACTGAGTCCGATACGCCCGTCGTCGCCTGCGCTTCCATGCTGCTCCTGCGCAATCCCTCCAACCGGCAACTCGCCGACGACCTCCATATCCGCCAGCCGCTGGAAGATCGGGTGTACGACCTGGTGGTTGTGGGCGCCGGCCCGGCAGGCTTGGCGGCAGCCGTTTATGGCGCTTCGGAAGGGCTGAGTACCGCCGTGCTCGAGCACACAGCGCCTGGCGGGCAGGCCGGCAGCAGCATGCGAATCGAAAATTACCTTGGGTTTCCCACAGGCGTGACGGGCGGCGACCTGACCGGCCGTGCCATCCTCCAAGCCAATAAATTCGGGGCACATTTGTCCGTTCCAGCTCCGGTGAGTCGATTAACCTTCGAGAACGCTTACACGGTGTTGCACCTGGACGGTGGCGAGACGGTGACCGCCAAGTGCCTGCTTATCGCAACCGGGGCGGAGTACCGCAGGTTGCGTGTGGAGGGATCGGACAGATTCGAGGGCACCGGCGTGTACTATGCCGCAACCCTGGCCGAGGCGCAACTGTGCCGCGGAACCCAGGTCGTGATTGTCGGCGGCGGCAATTCCGCCGGCCAGGCCGCGGTTTTTCTCTCCGGGCACGCCCGCCAAGTGTCGATTATGATCCGGGGCGATGACCTGTACAAAAATATGTCCAGCTACCTGGCGCGGCGGATTGAGCAGACCCCCAACATCGACCTCGTTTGCAACACCACCATCCGCCGCATGAATGGCGATACGCACCTAGGCTCCGTTGACACCATCAACACTAAGACCCGCGAGGAACGTACCGTCGAAACCCCGGGCGTATTCAGTTTTATTGGAGCGGAACCGAGGACCAGTTGGCTCCCGCCGGAAATCGAGAGGGATGCAAAGGGATTCATCCGGACGGGGGCCGATATCGCCCATTCCCGTCGCTGGACTTCCGCCCGCCACCCGTTTCTACTGGAGACCAGCCGGCCAGGCGTGTTCGCGGCCGGGGATGTGCGCTCAGGCTCCGTCAAGCGCGTAGCTTCGGCCGTCGGAGAAGGCGCGATGGCGGTTCAGTTTGTGCATGAGTTCCTCAGACACATGTAGAACGTAGCCCGCGTGATCTAATGGGACCCATGCCCACGTACATCCTGGCGTTCCTGATTGGCGTAATTAGCGGACTTCGTTCGCTGACCGCCCCCGCCGTGGTCAGTTGGGGAGCGCGGCTGGGCTGGATGCATCCGGAGAATACCTGGCCCGCCTTTCTGGGCTCCGCATTTACGTCGGCTTTTCTGAGTGTGCTTGCTATTGCCGAGTTGGTCAATGACAAGCTTCCCAAGACGCCGAGCCGGAAAGCGCCCGCACCCTTCGTCGCGCGGATTGTGGTCGGGGCGTTCTGCGGTGCCGCGCTCGGCGCGTCAAGCCAGGAGTTGATTGGCGGCCTACTGGCCGGCGCGGCCGGAGCTGTCGCGGGGACACTGGGCGGCTTCGAGTTTCGGCGCCGGCTGGTCAAGGCAACTGGCGGAAAGGACCTTCCGATCGCCCTACTAGAGGACGCTCTCGCAATCTGCGGCGCGTTTTGGATCGTCTCTCGATCTTGAGGTCGGCACGTCCTCGCGCAGCACCTAGCGTTAGACTCGAGTGCCCTCATTCCTGCCGCAATGCAACAGCCGGATCGACACGCGCCGCGCGCAGTGCGGGAGCCGCGCACGCGATCAGCACCACAAGAGCCAACACGGCCGGTGTGGCAAGAAACGTCACCGGATCGAGCGGTTTTACACCGAACAACAGTGACGCAGCGAAGCTTGTTCGCGTCCGGTACTACTCCAAAGCCCGGACTTCGTGAAGACGCTCGCGCAAAAGGTCCGGAAGGGCCGCCTCGATTTCCGGAGTGATGAGCCCCACGCCATCGAGGTCCTGGATGTGGACCTTATCCTTGAGGCGGAAGCTGGTCAGCTTCATACGGACCAGGTCGGCGACGGGGCAGATCCAGATTCCTTCTTTCGTGCGGACGGGATCGGAGGCAGGAATCTCCGCCAGGTCACCGGGCCGGACCTTCTCGCCGATGAAAATCAGGTGCACCGCGGAACGGGCACTGGGTTGGTTCGCATCTACGAGCATGTCGATTCCGGCCGCCTGCTTGTACCGGAACCCTGCCTTTTCCGCCGCAGCAATGATTCGGGGGAGGTCTACCCGAGCCACCGCCGCGTCCACATCCCGGGTCGACCGGGCCTGGTCCGGCTCACGATCGTACACGTGAAAAAACGCTGCTACTCCACCGACGATTCGGTAGGAGAGCCCCGCGGCATCCATGGCCGCGTGAAAACGCCGCATTCTCTCGAACAATTGTTCCATGTGTAGATCGTAGGCGTGCGCGGTCAACATTCTCATTTCGATTGTAGCGCCGCGTACGATTGCCTGGCCCGGATCGCGAGGCTTGTAGTCGGGATTGACCCGTGCCCCTATGCCGACCTGGTTCAGGTTACGCCGTGCTCAATAAGAGGAGTCTCCCGATGCAAGCGTGACACTCTAGTTGGCCGAAACGTGCTTACGCCGCATCCTCCGTGCTGACCAACAAGCGTTTCTTCAATGCCCGGAATGCCGCTTCGACCTGCTCCAGTCGGGAGGAGTGGTGTAAATCAAGTAGCCGCTCAATCTGCTGCCGGGGGATATCCATGCGCCGCGCCAGTTCGGCTTTTTGAACCCGGCCGGCACGCATCGCCCCATAAAGTTGGATCTTCGCATCAACCAAGGCCGGTACAGCAATCTCTCGATACTTTTTGCCCCGGACTTTGCTCGGTCTGGGCAGATCTCTGTGTTGGCGAATTGTTTCCTCAAGGATGCAGACGAGGGCATCTTCCGCCATCTGGGTGGCTTCCGCCTCGGTCTCCCCTTGCGTCACACCCCATTCGAAATCCGGGAACGTGACCACAAAGCCGCCCTTCCGCTCGTCAGGCTCAAATAGCGCTGGATAGTGAATCATTTCTGGCCCCTCACTCGTTTTCAAACCGAGATCCCTGAGGATCCCGTTCAGCGTCCCCGTCTTGATTTCCTTCGCTGAATGACGGGGCAACAGCGAACATCTGCTTCCAAGGCGAACCAGCGTGTGCCGCTTTCTCTCCTCGAACGTACAGCCTTGCTGCTTCAGCCATCGCCGTAGTTCGCTTGCGGTCAAACAAACTGATGTTATCAAATATGTTGACATGTGTCAACACACATGATGACGTTCGGAGTCAAGGAGCCATTTCAGAATCGCCTGTGCTTCGCTCTCAGCCATCTATAGCAACATAATGACGGACACGGGCGACACGTTAGGCTATGCTGCCAACGGCTTCACGCAGATCGGCGACCAACTCTTGTTGGCTGGCACCGCTCGGTTCGGAACCCTTGCGACCGTCCAGTTCTTCAACGACGGATCGATGGGAACCTTTGACGCCACCCTTCGATTTTTCAATGTCGGATCTCCAGTCGGAAGTCAGATCGGTTCCAACGTGGTCCTCACTGGAATTGCCGTCCCGGCGAGCAGCACCCTCAACGTAGCCTTCGCTCTTCCGAATCTGTTGCTCCCGGACAATGTCATCTTCACCGTATCGGTCGCCAATGCCAGCAACGGGGTTGACATCGTCGGACTCGACATGCTCGAACCGCCCACAATTGGCTCCAGCGATAACACCTTCGCGATCGCCAACAACGGTTCGAGCTTCGTCAAGGTGAACGAGAACGTCTTCTTCGAGGTGCAGGCGGCCGCGACCCCAGAGCCCGCGATAGCCGGCATCGTAGGATCGGCTTTGCTCGCCCTCGCCCTGCTCCGCCGCCGATTCGCCCTCTGAAGGCAAACCCGGTCACAAACTTTCAACAGGGATCTTCCGCGTTGAGTCAGTTATTTACAGACAATGCATCATTCGACGCTAGCCTCGGCAAGCTAAGATCATCGTAAGTAGGACAGGGGCCATGCCCTGTCACGAGCTCGGCCACAGACCCGTAGCTCAATTCGCGACGGAGAGCCCAGTGGCGGCAGACCGTCATTCTGCCGCCCCTGCAAGCCCTCTTAAAGGAATAACTAACTATGAGATCAACAACATACCACGCGACACCACACATGATCGAGCAACGCATCGTAGGGCGTGACGACAACCCCACGTTCTGCCGTCACGAAATGCCCGTCTCGAAGCATAACATCCTAAGAATCAATAATATACGGCGCGACACCACTCGCTCCTCACAATATGACGCCCGGGCGAGGTTGGGTTCGTTTTTTTCATTTTCCCGACGAGTGGGGGACCAGCAACGAGAAACGAGAAACAAGAAACGAGAAACCGCAGCACCAGTTACAATAGTCACAATGTTCCGCACCACACTCCTCGCAACCATCCTGAGCGCAGCGACATTCGCCGCCGAAGTCACATTCACCAAGGATGTCGCGCCCATCCTCCAGCGCGCTTGCCAGGACTGCCATCGCCCCGGCGCCATTGCTCCCATGCCGCTCCTGACTTATCAGGACGCGCGACCCTGGGCGCGCTCCATCAAGGAAAAAGTCGTCCGCCGTGAAATGCCGCCCTGGTACATCGATCGCAACGTCGGCATCACCAGGTTCAAAGGCGATCCCTCGCTCACCGACGCCGAGATCGCCATCATTTCGAATTGGGTGGATCGCGGCGCGCCCGCAGGCGACCCAGCCGATATGCCGCCGCCGCGCCAGTTCAGCGACGTGAATAAGTGGCACATCGGAAAGCCCGACCTCATCGTCTCCATGCCCAAGCCGTACAAGCTGAAGGCCAACGGTCCCGATGAATTCTACGATATCGACGTCGACCCTGGGTTCACCGAAGACCTGTATATCGCGGCGGTCGAAACCAAGCCCGGGGCGGAAGCGTTCAAGGTGGTGCACCACGTCAACGCCAGCCTGATCGAGGATGAAGAAGACGACCCGGTGGGTCTTTTCTTGAACGAATACGCCTTAGGCAAGAACGGGGACATCTTCCCGGCCAACTCCGGCCGTTTGATCAGGGCCGGCTCCAAGATCCATTTCAACCTGCATCTGCATCCGTACGGCAAGGAAACTTCCGTAAGCGTCTCCATCGGCCTGAAGCTATTTCCGAAAGGCGTCGTGCCCAAGTACGTCGCATTCACGCAGCACATGGGCGACACGACCGAGCTCGATATTCCCGCCGGACAGATTTCCCGCCACGACGGCTACTTCCGTTTGCCGCAGCCGGCCGTGCTTTCGGCGTTCCAGCCGCACATGCACAATCGCGGCAAGGCCATGTGCATGGAGGCGATTTACCCCGACATTCGACCGGACTCGGCCCGTCCAGGCCCGGCTCGGATCGAGACCATCAATTGCGTGAGCAATTACCAGTTTGGCTGGCACATCACTTATCCTTACGCCGAGAATGTCGCGCCGCTTCTGCCCGCCGGTACCATCCTTCACGTCATCGGCTGGCACGACAACACGGACAACAACAAGTACAATCCCAATCCGCGCAACTGGGTTGGATACGGCCAGCGGACCATCGACGAGATGAGCTTCGCCTGGGTCAGCCTGTTCTATCTGGACGAGGCCGATTATCAGCAGAGAGTCCAGGCCCGAAAAGCGATGAAGACTGACGAGTGATGCGCTTTCGCTTCGTGATTTGCTGCTTGGCCGCGCAGGCGCTCACGGCGCAGACGCCGCTTCCAACGCAGATTCCCGAAGTAAAATTTTCGACTGGGCAGGACATCGTTCCTGTATATGAAGGTTGGATACGAAATCGCGACGGCACGTTAGACATGGTGTTCGGATACTTTAACCGGAATTGGAAGGAAGAAGTTGCCATTCCGGCAGGCCCCGAAAACAACATCGATCCCGGCGGACCGGATCGTGGCCAGCCCACATATTTTCTGCCGAGAAGGCAGCCGTTCATTTTTCGCGTTCAAGTGCCGCAAGATTGGGGGCAGAAGACGCTCACCTGGACCATCACGGCGCACGGCCACACCGAAAAGGCGTACGGCGAGCTGCTGCCCGTAGAGGAAATCACGGAGCGCATCATCATGACTCGCGGAAATTTGAATCCCGGCGACGACGATCCCAACCAGCCTCCGTCGATCAAGATTGCACCGGTCGAAGCCGCGAGCGTGACGAGTCCGCTCACGCTGACCGCCTTGGTCATCGACGATGGACTTCCCAAGCCGCGGCCGCTTCCGAAACCGCGCTCCACAACGGGTCCCGCCGGTCAGATAAACTTGACGACAGGCTCACGTCCGCGCGGACTGACCGTCACCTGGCTCGAATATCGCGGACCGGCCAAGGTCAGTTTCGATCCGTCGGGTCCGATCGCCGTCAGCGACGGCAAGGCAGTCGCAACGGCGCGTTTCGCGGCGCCCGGAAAGTATGTGTTACGCGCGACCGCCAACGACGGTGCGTTGTCAACCAGAGTCGACATCGCGATCACGGTAAATTAGGGAGGTGCACATGCTGAGACTAACGCTGGTCATTGTATTCGCCATATCGGCGCGCGCACAAAGCAACGCCGAACCCAATTCGCAACCCAATCCGTATCGCACCGTCGAGAATTGGGCGAAGCTGCCCGAGGGTAGACCCTGGGGCTCCACCAGCGCCGTGGATATCGATCGCGACGGCAAGAGCATCTGGGTGGCCGAGCGATGCGGCGCGAACAGTTGCGCCGGCAAGACCGACCCGTCCATCCTCAAGTTCGATTCGTCCGGCAAGCTGGTGAAGAGCTTCGGCTCGGGCATGTTCATTTTTCCTCACGGAATTTGCGTCGATAAGGACGGAAACGTTTGGATCACCGACGGCCAGGGGAAAGATGGCATCGGCCACCAAGTCTTCAAGTTCAGTCCGGACGGCAAGGTTCTGTTGACGCTCGGCAAAGCGGGCGTCGCGGGCGATGGCCCGGATACCTTCAATCAGCCGTCCGACGTCGCCATCGCTCCGAATGGCGACATTTTTGTAGCGGACGGGCATGGCGGCAAGAGTAACGCTCGTATCGTGAAGTTCACCAAGGACGGCAAGTTCATCAAGACGTGGGGGAAGCTGGGAACGGCCCCAGGCGAGTTCAACACACCCCATGCTCTCGCCTTCGATTCCAAAGGACGGCTGTTCGTCGGCGACCGCGCCAACAATCGGATCCAGATCTTCGACCAGGACGGCAAGTTCCTGGAAGAGTGGACGCAGTTCAGCCGGCCAAGCGGAATCTACATCGACAAGAACGACGTGATTTATGTCGCCGACTCCGAATCGAACGCGAACCGTCACCCGGGCTGGAAGCGCGGCATCCGCATCGGGAGCGCAAAGGACGGATCGGTGACGGCTTTTATTCCTGACCCTGCCGATCCGCCTCCGCCCGCCACAAGCGCCGCGGAAGGCGTTGCAGTGGACGCGGCAGGCAACGTGTACGGAGCTGAAGTCGGCCCAAAGGACCTAAAAAAATATGTCAAGAAATAGATTGCTTTTCCTGTTCACCGCGGTTTCCGCGATGCTGTGCGCGCAGCAACCGAAAATCTACAACACCGCGAAAGTCAAAATGATGCAAGGCAAGCAGCTCATCGGCGGAACCGTATCGTCGCCCGACCCGAACATCTATTGCGCGATGGCCAACGCCGGTTTCGATTTCACCTGGATCGAGATGCAGCATAGTCCACTGACTTATTCGGACGTGGCCAGGATGATTTACGCCTGCCGCGGAAGCTCGGCGATGCCCTTCATCCGCGTTCCGGACGCCACCGAGGGCGAAATTCAGAAGGCCACCGACATCGGGGCGATGGGAATTATCGTTCCCACCGTCGACACCGTCGAGAAGGCCAGGAACGCGGTCAAGTGGAGCAAGTATCCGCCCGCGGGACGCCGCAGCATGGGCGCCGGCCAGTATCGTGAGCTCTGGGGCAACGACTACCGCCAGACTGCCAACGACAACATCATGGTGGTGATCATGATCGAGACGCCGATCGGCGTCGAGAACGCGGCCCAGATCGCCGACGTTCCGGGCGTGGATGTGATTTTCGCCGCCAGCACCGACCTCGGGAATTTTTCCGGCTACAAGCAAGGCGATCCGCAGTATGAAGCGCTAGTCACCAAAATCCACGACGTCACGCTGAAAGCCGGCCTGAAACTCGGCGGCCCGCTGGCTTGGAGGAATCGATCGGGATTCAGCTTTTTCCAGGCCGGAGGCGAGGCGGGCTTTATCAAATCCGGCGCGCAGGTAACGCTGAATCCTAAGTGATCAATCCGGCAGCCGGAACGCGACCAACTCGCCCGAATACCCCGCGCCGCTAACCGCGACCACGATGTACTGCTTGCCGTCGAGCATGTACGTCATGGGCGACCCGCTCTGTGGCGCCGGCATGTACACCGCGCCGGCCTCTTTGCCGGTCGCCTTGTCGTAGGCGCGCAGCATCGCGCCGCGCGCGCCCGAGGGCGTCGTGAAGAAGCCCGCTTCGCCGGCGATCACCAGAGACTTGGTCGCCAGCGTCCCAATGATTCCAGGCCGGCCGGTACGCGGGATGTCAAGGCCCTTGAGCGCGGGATGATTGCGAACGTTGTCCGGCGTCTCGCCGTGCGCGACCTGCCACAGGATCTGGCCTTTGTTCAGATCGATCGCGCTGATGCGCCCATACGGCGGTTTCACCATCGGCAGTTGCCGAACAGTTAGCGTTACGCCGGGCCGTTCGCCGGAAGGAGCACGTGGCGCGATCGGCTGGCCCGGAGCGTTGTTGGATCCGCTGCCGGGCGTCGCTCGAACTCCAGTGGTGGCGTTTCCCTGAACGTAATTCATGTCGGATACTTTCGGATCGGGAGGAGGCAGCAGGCCGAGAGAGGAGATGACACTTTGCGAAAAAACATAAAGGATGTGAGTCTCCGGATCGTACGCGCCGCCGGGCCAGTTCGATCCGCCGAGCGCTGCCGGCGAAACCAGCGTGCCGAGCGGCCCCCCCGCTTTGCTCACCACCGGCGGGGTGAATATCGGTCCCATCTTGTAGCGCGACGCCAGCTTCAATGCTTCCGCGCGAAGCTCGGGCGTGAAGTCGATCAGATCGTCCACCGTGGTGCCGTGCCGGTCGTAAGCCGGCGGCTTGCTGGGAAACGGCTGCGTGGGCGAATACCACTCGCCCGGCACGTCGCCTTGTGGCACGGGCTGTTCTTCGATCGGCCAGATGGGCTTGCCGGTCACGCGATCGAAAACGTAGAGGAAGGCTTGTTTGGTGGGCTGCGCGACCGCCTTCACCGTTCGGCCATTGATGCTGATGTTGGCGAGAATCGGCGCGCACGGAATGTCCATGTCCCACATTCCGTGATGCACCAATTGGTAATGCCACTTGCGCTGGCCGGTTTTCAGATCCACTGCGACCAGGCTCTCGCCGAACAGCCCGGCGCCTGGACGATGACCGCCGTAGTAATCGCCGGTCGGCAACTCGACCGGCAAATACGCAATCCCCAATTCTTCGTCCACGGAAATCTGTCCCCAAACGCCGGTGTTGCCGGTGTAGGCCCACGAATCGTTGAGCCAGGTTTCGATTCCGAATTCGCCGGGGCGCGGGATGGTGTGGAAGATCCAGATGCGCTTGCCGGTGCGCACGTCGAATCCGCGGACATAGCCCTTCACGTTGCCCTTGCTGCGCGGCACTCCACCCGACCTGTGCGCGGCGCCGACAATCACCATATCCCCGGCCACGATGGGCGCAGCATGCAGCCCGACCTCGCCGGTGACCAGGTCGATTTCCTGATCGTCGTCGAGCTTCAGATCGACCACACCGTCTTTGCCGAAGCTGCGGATCAGCAGGCCGGTCTTGGCATCCAGCGCGATCAGCCGGTAGCCGGGCGTGACATAAAGGATTCTCTCTTCCTTGCCGTCGGTCCAATAGGCGAGGCCGCGGCCGGAAAGCTGGCGAGGCGCAGCTTCACCGCGCTTTCCTTCATGCTCGCCGTGCGTCCACAGCAGCTCGCCCGTGGCTGCGTCCAGCGCCACAACGGCCCGGCGCGTTCCGGCTGTCGAATAGAGTACGCCGCGAACCATCAGCGGCGTCGATTCGAACTGGTATTCGGGCCGTGGACCCAGATAGTCGGTCTTGAATCGCCAGGCGACTTCGAGTTTGTTGAAATTGCCGGCGTTGATCTGATCGAGCGGCGCGTAGCGCGTGTTGCCAAGATCGCCGCCGTAGGTGCGCCATTCTCCGTTCTTGGCACCCGACTGCGCGGCGAGGGGCAGCGTGGCGCAGAAAAGCAAAAAGGTCAGGCGGGAGTGGATCATTTTGGTCTTTGGAGATCTTTCAAGTCTAGTGAATTGACGTCGGTGATGATTCTTGCGTACGCGCGTGTGACCGCGGCCAGACCGGTGGGCGGGATCAGGTCCGGCGTCTCGTGGTCCGAATGCCAGTACAGTCCTGTATCGATCACCTGGAGCGACGGGGCGAATTGATAGTAGCGGCCCATTTCACCGGCGGCGGTCCGTTCGGGCACGGCATACGTTGCAACACCGAACGCATCGTAGGCTTTGACGACGATCTCTTCCAGCTTCGCGCTGCCGCCGACATACCACATCACCGGCGTCTGCATGTTTGCTCTTCGAACAGTGCCGTTATAGGAAATCAACTGGCCGGCGGCTGTGTGCTCGGAATTGATGAGCAGCGCGGTGTTCGCGAAGACTTCTTTGTGGTCTGCCAGCCAGCGCCCGCTCTGGCCGCCATTGTTGTGATGTCCGCTCGTTCCAAGAAACGTGATCGTGCGGCGGCGCTGGTCCTTGGGAATCTTCGCGAAGTATTCGGCCAAGCCGAGCATGGTTGCTACGCCGGTGCCGTTATCGTTGGCGGCTTCGAACCACCCATCACGATGCGCAACGATGACGATATTCTCCTCGCTGGTTCCGGGCAGCGAGCCCCAGATGGTCGCGGTCTTCCGATCCGGAACCATTTTCACATCCAAGCGGATTTTGACGCGCGGCGGTTGGCGGTCGCGGGATTGCCCGATCATTTCGCGCACCGCCATACCATCCTGGTATCCCAACGAGAAGGCTGGAGCCTTGCTGCCGACGGGATAAAACTGGGTGCGCAAATTACCCGGTATCAAGAGCGTCACGAAGATCGCTGCAGCGCCGCGGTCGCCGATGCGCTTGATGGCGCCCTGCGAAATGCTGCTGTGACGCGACATGTAATCCGTGCTGTAGAAGAATACGGCTTTGCCGCGCAGGTCGCGTCCGGTGAGATCGCCTTCGGTCGCGAAGCCTGCATCCACAGCTTCAAGATCGAGACCGTCGGGAGGCGTGGCTTCGGTGAGGTAGGTTGGCTGCGCGGTATCGAGCGCGAGCGTTTTGCCGGCGGCGGATGCGGTGACGCTCCACGATTGCGGCATCCATTGCGGCGGCAAATCGAAGGATTGTTCGTGAACGTCGGCAAGGCCGATCTTGCGGAACTTGTCGAGCAGCCAATGCGCGTTTTCGGCATCCGCTTCGGTTCCGATGGTACGCCCCCAGAATTGCGGATGGCCGTTGTCGCGATAGCGCCGCGAAATCGCGGCCTGATCTTCCACATATTGTTTGAGATGGCGGCCGTCAATTGCGGCGTACGCCTGCTCGGACGGCAGCAGGCGCCATTTCAGATAGGAATCTTCGAGGCGCGCGGGACTCTGCGCAAGCCCCATTCCGAGGAACAGCAGAAGCACGGCCGCACGGCGCATTTTTATTCTGTAGACGGCAGGCTGTACGCGATGTACTCGCCCGAATAATTGCCGCCGCTGACCGCGACGACGATGTACTGCTTGCCGTTCAGCATGTAGGTCATGGGCGACCCGCTCTGCGGCGCGGGCATCCACACTGCGCCGACTTCTTTGCCGGTCGCCTTGTCGTAGGCGCGCAGCATGGCGCCGCGCGGATGGGTCACCGAGGTGACCTGGCTGTCGCCGAGGACGACGAGCGTCTTGGTAACCACCAATCCAACGCTTCCGCCCATGCCCGTATTCCCAATATTCAGGCCCTTGAGAGCTGGATTGTTGCGCACGGTGTCGGGCGTCTCGCCGAACGGCACTTGCCACTGGAGGTCACCTTTGTCGAGACTAATCGCCGAGATCACGCCATACGGCGGCTTGACGAGCGACAGGCCGTTGACTTGCAATCCGAAGCCGCCACCACCGGCAGCGGGCGGAGTGGGCGCGCCGGGAGTCGACGAGCTGCCGACACCAGCCACCGCTCTGCGAGGCGTAGTGCGCTGCGGCGCATCGGCGGCGCTCCCGAAGCCGGGCCCTTCGGAAACGCGGAATTGTTGATCGTTCCTTCCAGAGACGTAGCGAATGTCCGTGAATCCTTCCGGCGGCGTGCGGAGCGAAATCGGAGTGACGGCGGATTGATTGGCTTGCGCGTACACGATGTGGGTTTCAGGATCGTAGCCCGCGCCCGGCCAGTTGGTACCGCCGCTCGCGTTGCCAAGATTCAGGCCGCCGAGCCACTTGCCTTTGGGATCGCCAATCACCGGCGGAGTGAAGATGCCTTCTACGCGATAGCGCGCGACAAGATCCTTGGCTTGCGCGCGCATTTCGGGCGTGAAGTCGATCAGATCGTCGGGAACTTTGATGAAATTGCGGCCGTAGGCAGGCGGCTTGGTGGGAAACGGTTGTGTCGCCGCAGTCTTTTCGCCAGGCACGTCGGACTGCGGCACGGCCCGCTCTTCAATCGGCCAGACAGGCTGGCCGGTCACGCGGTCGAACACATACAGGAACGCTTCCTTGCTGGGCAGCGCGACCGCTTTGATCGCCTTGCCGTTGACATTGATGTCGGCCAGAATCGGCGCCGAGGAAAGATCGTAATCCCAGATGGCATGATGCACGATCTGGAAATGCCACTTGCGCTTTCCGGTTTTCAGATCGACGCAGACCAGGCTCTCGCCAAATAAATTGTCGCCCGGGCGCTCGCCGCCGTAGTAATCGGAGGTGGGCGACTCGACTGGCAGATAGACCAGGCCGAGATCTTCGTCGACAGTCATCTCGGTCCAGACGCCGGTGTTGCCGTTGGTGGCCCAGGAACCGTTCTCCCAAGTCTCGTTGCCGAACTCGCCAGGACGCGGAATGGTGTTGAAGGTCCAGGTGAGCTTGCCGGTCCGCACATCGAAGGCGCGCACCAGGCCCTTGGTGTTGTTGTGCGTGACGACGGTCATGCCCTCCTTGAAGGACGACCCGATGATCACCGTGTCCTTGACCACGAGCGGTGTGGAATGCAGCCCGGCCTCGCCGGTTTCCATATCGATCTGCTGACCGGTGCCGGTGACCATGCCAACCTTGAGGTCGACGATTCCCTCTTTGCCAAACGAGGTGATGATGGCGCCGTTCTTGGCGTTGAGTTCGACAAGGCGGTAACCCGTGGTGACGTAGATGACGCGATCGTCGCCCTTGCCGTCGGTCCAATAGGCGAGACCGCGGCCGGAGAGTTGCCGCGGTGCGATGGCAGCGCGATTCCCTTCGCGCAGGCTGTGCGCCCAGATCAGTTCGCCGGTCTTTCCATCCAGCGCGACGACGGATCGCCGCGTGCCGGCCGTGGTGTACAGCACGCCCTTGATCATCAGCGGCGTGCCCTCCAACTTGTATTCGGGGCGCGTGCCGAGATTGTCGGTCTTGAATCGCCAGGCGACCTCGAGCTTGCTGAAGTTGGATGCGTCGATCTGATCGAGCGGCGAATACTTGGTGCCTTTCAGGTCGCCGGTGTAGCGCGGCCACTCGCCGTTCTTGGTGGAGGGCTGGCCGGGCTGGTCGCTGGACGCTGCAACGCTCGCGATCCACGCGAGTCCGACGAGGACTGACAGGATCGCCACTAACAGGGTGTTTCGACGGTTCGCTTTGGACGGATGCATTTTTGCCTCACTGCTTTCCTTCTGGTTTAGTCGCATCGATGCGGATGTCCTTGAGGACCTCGGTCTGATGCGGGAGTTCTGTTTTGCCGGCCGGGAACTGGTTGGCGCTCAGCATGTACGCCAGGATGTCGGCGTTCACCTCGCGGCTGAGTTTTCCGGGCTTGTTTTGTGGCATGGAAGTACGCATTCTTTCGAACAGGTCGCCGAGCGTGAGTCCGCTCCAGTTTGAAAGGAATTCGCCACCGGCGAGCGGGGGCGAGGATTCGCCGCCTGCCAGCGTGTCGCCGTGGCAGGATGCACATTGTTCGTTGTAGAGCGGTTGGCCGCGTTTGACTTGCGCGTCCGTATACACGGCGTCCCAGACGGAGCGCGTAGGCTGGGCGGCCGGTTGCGCGGCTATGATGGCCGCGAAACCGATGCTGGCTGCGGTTGCGATCCTGACCGTCATGTCACCTCATGTGAAGGAGAGTAATGACACATGATAGCGCTTTTGGGGGCGTATTTGCGCGTTCCTGCGTCGGCCAGGGAACAAGCTCGGCGCGGCCTACTGTTGACTTAGCACAACTGTATTCTGTACGATTTGAATATGTACAGCAGAAAGGAGCCGGATTATGCCCAGACCCGCGGTTGAAGACAATAGCCGCATGTCGCTGCGGATTCCGGCCGAGGAGAAGGCCATCCTTCTGCGAGCGGCGGCGCTGCGGCGCACCGATCTGACGGATTTCGTCCGCCAAAACAGCTTGAAAGCTGCAAGAGCAGTGATCCAGGAGGCAGAGCATCTGCAACTCTCCGAGCGAGACAGCCTGCGTGTTTTGGCCTTGCTGGAGAGCCCGCCCAAGCCCAACGCGAAGTTGCTGGCCGCGGCAAAATCACTACGTAAGCAGAAATGAACCGCAGGCGGTGGCACGAGGAGCCGATCGCCAAACGGCATGATCGGGAGGCCTTCGACTGCGGCGAACCCGCCCTGAATGAGTTCCTGCAGCGCTATGCCCGCAAGAGCCACGAACTGGGCGGCGCAAAGACCTTCCTTGCGATCGACGATGCCGACAACAACACGATTCTCGGATACTACAGCCTGAGCCCTGCCTCGATTGCATATTCCCGAACGCCGGAGCTTATCCGGCGCGGCTTGGCGCGCCATGACGTTCCGGCATTCCGGTTGGCACGGCTGGCCGTGGATCTTAAAATACACGGACAAGGTCTGGGCGGGCAGCTTCTGCTGTCCGCGGGTAGACGATGCCTGCTGGCATCCGCAGAAGTGGGGGGTGTCGCGATGCTGATTGATGCGAAGAACGCGAGGGTCGCGGCATGGTATGCGAGCTACGGCGCTCTGCCCCTGCTGGATGCTCCGCTTTCGCTGGTGCTGGCGCTGACAACCGTTGAAGCGGCGCTCAAGGCGGCGGCCAAGGAGGGGTAGAGCCGCTCTAGAAGCGCGAGGGCGTGAGCACCTAAAAAGGTGCTCTAATGAGAATTAGAGTATGCTGGACATCACGCGTGACATTCAATCGCTGACCACGTTTCGACGGAGGTCGGGGGACTTTATGAAACAGCTCAAGAGGAGCAAGCGTCCCGTGGTCCTCACGGTGAAAGGTAAAGCCGCTGCAGTAGTGCAGGATGCCGAGGCATATCAGCGCCTGCTGGATATCGCCGCGCGTGCCGATGTTTTCGAGGCCATCCGGCAGGGACTTGACGATGTAGCCCACGGACGCACGCGACCGGCACAGGAAGTCTTCGACGAGATTCGCCGAAAGCATGGCATACCGCGTTGAGTTAACGGCGCGCGCCAGCCGCGATCTAGACCATCTGTATGCGGAGAAGAATGCCGCGGAGTCCGCACCAGCGGCTCGGTGGTACAACGGTCTCGAGCGAGCGCTCCACACGCTGGCAAGTTTTCCTGGTCGCTGCCCCGCGGCGCCCGAAGCAAGAAAGACTAGACGGCAGCTTAGGCATCTGCTCTACGGAAAGAAGCCGCACGTTTACCGCATCATTTACGAGATTGATGAAAAGCGCGAGACTGTCTGGGTCCTCACGATCCGCCACGGAGCGATGGAACCGGCGGAGTTTTGATCAAAAGCTAGTCGGTTGGCCGCTGCTTTAGTACTGGAGACGCGGTATATACGGCGCCCCGGACGGAGCGTGTGGGCTGGGCGACCGGTTGCGCAGCCGCGATGGCCGCCAAACCGATGATGGCTGCGGTTGCGATCCTGACCTTCATGTCACCCAGGTGAAGGAGAGTAACACATGATTGAGCTTTTTGGGGCAGTTTGCGGCTTGGAGATCTGACTGCAGATCGCCCTCGATTCCGATTATAAAAATCCTGTATAATCATGAACGAGTGAGGAATGGTGCAAAGCCGATCCTCTGGCTCGGAGACAGTCGTGACCGGTTGCGCGGGTTCCCGCGGGCGGCGCGTAGTGAGGTCGGCTATCAGTTGAGCTTGATTCAGGCAGGACATTTCGCCAGCGATTGGAAGCCGATTCCCGCCGTCGGCCCTGGAGTCATTGAGATTCGAGTGCATGCGGGGAGTGAATATCGCGTCTTCTACGTAGCCAAGTTCGAGGAAGCCGTCTATGTGTTGCATGTCTTCGCTAAGAAGACCCGGAAGACATCCCGACTCGACGTTAAGCTGGGGAAGAAACGCTACCGCGAACTGTTGGAAAGGCGGAAGTGATGCGAACGACAAAGGGCAGTGAGAATGTTTTCCTAGACTGCGGATTTCCGCCCGCCGAAGCGGAAAACCTCCACATACGCGCGAAGATGATGATGGCTCTGATTGGCTTTATCCAGGAGAGAAAGATCACCCAATCTCGCGCGGCCAGAATCATGGGCGTGTCGCAGCCGCGAGTTTCTGACTTGGTGCGCGGCAAGATCGGGCGATTCACAATCGACACGCTGGTTAACATGGCAACCGCCGCGGGTCTGAAAGTAGGTGTCGATGTCGCGCCTGGCAGAGGGAGATCGAAGAGCAAGAAGGTTGCCTGATTCTGGAGGCGCTTTAAACCGCCCGTTCTGTGACAATATGCATTGGTGCTCCGACGACTGACTGAGCGCAAAGAGTGGAAGTTCTTCGCCGTACTGGCCAAGGCGGATCGCGGCCTCGCTGTCGCCTGGTGGACGGCGCTCCTGCTAAGAGGGGTCCTGCCGGCGGGGTTCGCCATCGCGATGGGCGTGCTGGTGGGCGCCGTGCAACGCGGCGATTCCCTGGCCGGACCGCTCGCGTATGTATGCGCCATCTTCGTGCTGCTACAGGTGCTGAGCCCGATCCATCAGGCGGTCAGCGCCAACCTCGGCGACCGCGCCGCCGCATGGCTCTACGACCGCCTCACCGAGGCCTGTGTGCGCCCGCCGGGCATAGGGCACCTGGAGGATCCGAAGCTCACCAACGACCTCACTGTCGCGCGCGATTTTGACCTGGGGATGACCGGGCCGCCGCTATCGATCTCGATGGAATTCATCGCGAGCGGCATGGTGGAGATGATCGGCGGGATCGCATGCGCGATGATCCTGGCCAGGTACGCGTGGTGGGCTCCGATGGTGCTTGCGGGCGCGTGGCTGGCGACGCACTGGCTGCTCCGCGAGAGCGCGGTCTGGCGCGATCGCAACACCGAAGAGGTGCGCGGCGCTCAACGGGATTCGGATTACGCCTTTCGGCTGGCCGTGGATCCGCCGGCCAGCAAGGAACTGCGGCTGTTCGGCCTGGCGAGCTGGACAATCGACCGGTTCGCCGCCCGGCGCACTCGTTTGCACGAGCTGCAGTACGCGGCCACGCGTCTGAGGGAGCGTCCGGTTATCTGGAGCGTGCTCCTGGTGACCTCGGCGAACGTCCTGGTGTTCGGACTATTGGCGAGCGCTGTCGCGGCCGGCCGTATCACTCTGGGAGAAGCCACGGTTTACGTGCAGAGCGCGATCGGAGTGTCGATGATCGCGTTCGGCGGATTCAGTTGGGCGCTGGACGGAGCGGCTGCCCCGGTTGCGGCGGTGATGCGGCTGGAGCCGGCCATGCGTCCGGCCGGCGAATTGCGTTCCGGCGGCGGGTCCGCGGATGGGAAACCGGCCCGCGAGATTCGTCTGCGGGATGTCACGTTCACATATCCAGCAGGCGCATCGGTGCTGGAACACTTCGAATTGACGATTCCCGCCGGGACGTCGCTCGCTATCGTGGGACAGAACGGCGCGGGCAAGACAACCATCGCAAAGCTGCTGTGCCGGTTGTACGATCCGCAGTCGGGCGCGATCGAGATCGATGGCGCGGACATTCGCGAATTCGATCTGGCGTCGTGGCGCTCGCGCGTCGCGGCGGTGTTCCAGGACTTCATGCGGCTGGAACTGCCGCTGCGCGACAACGTGGCGCCGGCAGGCGCGCCGGACGACGTGGTGAGGGCCGCGCTGGAATCGGCGGGAGCGCAGAACCTGGCGGAATTGGATACCGTCCTGGCGCGCGGGTATACGGGCGGCACGGATCTTTCGGGCGGCCAGTGGCAGCGAGTCGCTCTGGCGCGGGCGCTGGCCGCGGTGAAGCTGGGCGCCGGCGTGGTGCTGCTGGACGAACCGACCGCGCAGCTGGACGTGCGCGGGGAGGCGGAGATCTTCGATCGGCTGCTGGCCGCAACGCGGCATTGCACCACGATTTTGATCTCGCACCGATTCTCCACGGTCCGGCATGCCGATCGGATCTGCGTGCTGGAGCATGGCCGGGTGATCGAGCTGGGCACGCACGACGAGTTGATGGCGCTGAGCGGGCGGTATCGGACGATGTTCGACTTGCAGGCGCAGCGCTTCCAAGTTCCGGAAGAGGAGGGCGCGACGTATGACGTCCTCTCCTGATCGGGAGCGCGCCATCGAGCCGCTGCCGCCCGCACTGCGGTCGATGTGGCGGTTGTGCAAATTGGGGTACCGGCACGAGCCACGCCTGATGTTGGCGTCGTTCGTTTTGTCGCAGCTTGCCGCACTTCCCGACGCGCTGCTGGCGTTGTGGCTGATGCTGCTCGGCAAGGGCGTACTGGAGCATAGACCCGGCATGCTGCGGGGCGCGGCGATCGGTCTGGGCGTGTCGGCGGCGGCAACCTGGTTTTTGCGCACCATCAGCACGCGCGTGCAGCGGCGCTTCCGCGACAAGGTGACCATCGCGCTGGAGTCGCACGTGGCTCGGCTGCAGGCATCCATCGCAACGGTGGCGCATCAGGAACGCCCGGAATATCTCGACCGGCTGTCCATGCTGCGCAATCAGGTGTTCGTGCTGGACCACATGTACATGTCGGTATTCTCCACGCTGGGGTGGATTCTGCGGCTGGGCGTCACGATGGCGCTGCTGGCGTCGATTCACCCGGCGCTGATGCTGCTCATGGTGTTCGCGATCCCGACGATGCTGACCTCGACGTGGCGGCCCGCGATCGAGAGATCGGCGCAGGAGCGTGGGGCGCAAAGCAACCGGCTGGCGCGGCATCTGTTCAACATCGCGACCACGGCGCCACCGGGAAAGGAAGTGCGGGTCACCGGCATCGGAGGGCTTCTGGTTCGAGAGCGGCGGGCGGCGTGGGAGCGAGGGTACGGACCAGTGGCGAGCGCACGATGGGGTTCGGCATTCTGGCACGCGCTGGCGTGGGCGATATTCGGGTGCGGGTACGCCGGCGCGGTGGTGTTCGTGTCGTCCGGACTGCGCGCGCCGGCCGCGTCGGTACTGCTGCTGCTTGCGGCGGGCGCTCGGTTGTCGGCGTACATCGGCGCGACGGTGGGCGAAATTGGATTTTTGCGCGGATTCTGGATGGACGGCTCGCGCCGTCTGGCGTGGTTGGAGGATTACGCCGCCTCCGTCGCGGCGGCGGGCGATCTGCCAGTGCCGGCGGCGTTGCAGCACGGCATCCGGCTGGATCACGTGTCCTTCGCGTACCCCGGCACGTCGCGGGTGGTGCTGGATGACGTGTCTCTAACATTCCCCGCGGGAACGGTGGTTGCGATTGTAGGTGAAAACGGCGCGGGCAAGACCACGCTGGTGAAGCTGCTGGCGAAGCTGTACGAGCCGTCATCCGGTTCGATCATGCTGGACGACACGCCGCTGGCGCGCGTGCGGGCCGGCGAGTGGCGGGCGCGTCTGGCGGGCGCGTTCCAGGATTTCTTCCGTTTCGAATTCCGCGCGCGCCAGTCGGTCGGTTTGGGCGACGTGCCCCGGCTGGACGATGAGCCCGCGGTGGTAGCGGCTGTGGATCGCGCGGGCGCCGGGGACGTGGTCGCGCGCTTGCAGTCGGGGCTCGACACGCAGCTCGGTCCGACGTGGCCAAGCGGAGTGGAGCTTTCGTTCGGCCAATGGCAGAAGCTGGCGCTGGCGCGAGGATTCATGCGCGATCGGCCGCTGTTGCTGGTGCTCGACGAACCCACGGCCGCGCTGGACGCGGAAACGGAACACGCTCTGTTCGAGCGCTATGCCGCAGCGGCGCGAGGCGCGGGCGAGAGCGGCAGCATCACGATTCTCGTTTCGCACCGTTTCTCCACGGTGCGCATGGCGGATCTGATCATCGTGCTCGACGGGGCGCGGCTCGTGGAGGCCGGTACGCACGAGGAGTTGATGGCCAAAGGGGGGACGTACGCGGAGTTGTACGCCATTCAGGCGGCGGCGTACCGTTGACGGCGGTGGGACAGAGGTGAAGTCTTGTCGACGGCGCGGATCGAGCGCTTTCGTAACTACTGTGACGTATTCGACGACCGCTTGCTAACGCGCGCGGCTCTGTAGCTGAGCCGTGACCGTAAGGGAGCGGTAGCGCAGAGTACGTTGCCGAATTTGTGAAACAGTGCACTTAGTGAGGCGAGCGGTGGCCGTGCTTCACCAAGTCCACTCATCCCGGTCGAACGTGTTTATGGCGCGTTCGAGCAGGGGCTTGTCGCCTCGCCGCGCGGCCATGAGCGCGAATGCTCTGTCCCAGCCGTGGCGCGGCGCCCGATCCGGCTGTATGACCACGCGGCCTTTCTCCGCGCGGATCTTGCGTATCCCGAGACGAAACAGACGAGTGCGCATGATGAAGTTGGGGACGGAGGTTACTGTCCCTCATTTAATGTGAAAGCCAGGTACTCGCCGGAGTAGTTGCCGCCGCTGATCGCTACTATGATGTACTGCTTGCCGTTCAGCATGTACGTCATCGGCGAACCGCTCTGCGGCGCGGGCATCCAGACGGAGCCGACTTCTTTGCCGGTCGCCTTGTCATAGGCGCGCAGCATCGCGCCGCGCGGATGTTCGGGCGTGGTGGTCACCTGGCCGTCACCGGCGATCACGAGAGTCTTGGTGATCAAGGTGCCGACGTTGTAAGTCACCTGGCCGGTGCGCGGAATGTTCATCCCTTTGAGCGCGGGGTTATTGCGAATCGTATCCGGCGTGTCGCCGTGCGCCACCTGCCATACGATTTCTCCCTTATCGAGATTGATCGCTGAAATGGTTCCGTAAGGCGGTTTGATGAGCGGCAGTCCCTGGACGCTCAGAGGCGTGAAACCACCACCGCCACCTCCGCCGGTCGGGGGCGCGACAGTCTTACTGGGCAGGGGCGAATCTGCGCCGGTGTTCTCACCGGGGCCGCGGGCGATGCGCACTGGCTGTCCGGCAAAACCCGAAACGTAGTTCATATCCGAGATTTCCTTGGGCGGCGGGACCAGCCCGATCGGCACCATGCAGGCGTTGCACGCGAATGCATAAACGGTGTGCGTCTCGGGATCGTAGGACGCGCCCGGCCAGTTGGTGCCTCCGGCGGCAGTGCCCAGCGTTAGCGTGGCGAGGGGGCCATCCGTCTTACTCAATGACGGAGGAGTGAAGACCGGCCCGAGATGGAATTTCGATACGATGGTCAGCGCCTGATCGCGCATGGCGGGAGTGAAGTCGATCAATACGTCGGGAGTCACGCCGTTGCGGCTGTATGCGGGCGGCTTGGTTGGAAACGGTTGCGTGGGAGCGTACCACTCACCCGGCACGTTGCCTTTCTCGACCGGGCGCTCCTCGATTGGCCACACGGGCTTGCCGGTCACGCGGTCGAACACATAAAGGAAACCTTGCTTGGTGGGCACCGCCACCGCCTTGATCGCTTTGCCGTCGACGTTGATGTCGGCCAGAAGCGGCGCGGACGAGATGTCCATGTCCCAAAGCGGATGGTGCACGAGTTGATAAAACCACTTGCGCTGGCCGGTTTTCAGGTCGACGCAGACGATGCTCTCGCCATACAGGTTGTTGCCGGGGCGATGTCCGCCGTAGTAGTCGCCGGTGGGCGATTCAACGGGGAGATAAACCAGCCCGAGTTCTTCGTCCACGGAAACCTGCGTCCAGACGCCGGTATTGCCGGTGTATTCGGCCGATCCGTTCTCCCAGGTGTCGTAGCCGGGTTCGCTTTTTTTCGGGATGGTATGGAAGATCCAAAGGCGCTTGCCGGTACGGACATCGAATCCGCGGACGTAACCCTTGTTGTTGCGCAGGCTCTTGGGGGTCATGCCTTCGCGAAATGCTGCGCCGATGATGACGGTGTCCTTGGCGACGACGGGCGCGGATTGCAGCCCTACTTCGCCGTTGGTCAAATCCGGGACCCACTCGCCGGCGGCGTTCCAGGCTGAGAAGGCCTGATCGTCGTCGAGCTTGAGATCTACGGCGCCGCTCTTTCCGAACGAAGGCACGAGCGCGCCGGTCTTGGCGTCGAGCGCGATGAGGCGATAGCCGGGAGTGACGTAGAGGATGCGTTCCTCCTTGCCGTCGGACCAATAGGCGAGGCCGCGGCCGGAGAGTTGCCGGGGAGCGGCGGCTCCGCGCGCGCCCTCATGCTCGCCATGCACCCACAACAGCTCGCCGGTTGCCGCGTCGAGCGCGATTGCGGCGCGGCGCGATCCGGCAGTGGCGTACACCACGCCGTTGACCATCAGCGGCGTCCCTTCCAATTTGTACTCGGGGCGATTGCCGATGCTGTCGGTCTTGAAGCGCCAGGCGATCTCGAGCTTCTTGAAGTTGGACGCATTGATCTGGTCGAGCGGGCGGTAGCGGCTGCCCGCCAGGTCGGCGTTGTAGCTGGGCCACTCGCCGTCCTTGGCGCGCGGCTGGCCTAAAGCGCTGGCCGCGCTCCACAGCAGCGCGGCTGCCAGCGATAAGGCCGATACCAACCGGCCGTTCGGTAGGTCAATTCTCCGTTGATGCATATGATGGTCACTCCTGAATCTGGCGAAAGGGATACAACTCGATCGGATGCAACATCGCGAAGTAAGTCGATCAGTGCCACCATCGCTGCTGGATCGCCAGTCTTCCCGAGAAATCTTGAGGCAAAGCTACGTATCTCGGGCTCTTCTTCCTGGAGCAGGTCCTTCAGGATTGTCACGCCCTCGCTTCCCATCGCCGCGACTTGGACCCAACCCTCGTTCGTGGTGAGAATGGAAGCCCAGATGGCTACCAATGCCAGGGTAGAACTGTCAAGCATCGAAGGAGGAGCACTGGATTCTAATACCTTCGCCGCGTCGCGCCGCAAATAGTATTTCTGATTCCTGTTCTTGAGAAACTCGATCAAGGCAGCCACTGCCTCTCTCCCGCCGTTCTTGCCCAACATCGCCAACAGACGGTGGGGGATCTCTCGTTTTCCCCCGAGCGCGCGTCCCACAATGTTTAGCGCCTCGGCGCTTCCTATCCGTAAGAGCACATCGAACGCCGCCGCCCGCGATAAATCGTCTGAGCCGTCGATTGAAGACTCGAAAAACGCCATACTCTGCACAACTGCTTCCGACTTGGGCCAGCCGGGATCGATGTTTTCGAGTGCTTCGGAGGCTGCCGATTGGACGCTGCCGTCAGGATCCGCGAGCCTCTCCACCAGTGCCCGCACCACGCGGGTGTCCTTGATTTGAATCTGCCCAAGCTTCTTGGCCGCATGCACTCGCACTCTCGTGTCTCCGTCGCGAAGACCACTGGCCACCTCGCGAGCGTATTCAATTGCGGACGTCGACGCCTGCCAGCGGGGATCAATCTTCTCCAATATATTGGCTGCTGCCGGTCGCAAGGCGGACTCTGTGTCCGCTGCTGTCCTCAAAAGATCAACCTTGATCTCATCCGCATGACGCGCGAATACTTGTACGATTGCTTCGTGTGCAATGCAAGCATGATCGCCAAGCTCGATTAGCAGCCTACTCACCTCCCGGCGGCTTATTAGCGCCTCAGCGGCGGATTCACGCACCATGTGAGCTTCATCCCTTAGCGCTCTGAGTAATATCTCGGGAGCCCTCTTGTCCGGGGACTGTCGCAGCATTTCGACACCCGTTTGGCGCACGACCGGGTCCTGAGACTCGAACTTGCGAAGCGTCCACCAAAACATATTTCACGACCTTGGCTGCCGGCCAACTCCCCAGTGTACACTGCACATCTTCCCCGTTCAGATTCGAAAGGGAACTCCACCCTGTTAGATTACACTGAACAAAGTCATGATCGAGACGTATGCGTACGCCCGCGCGGGCCTGCTTGGTAATCCGTCCGACGGTTACTACGGCAAGACCATCTCTTTCCTGGTGCGGGATTTTCGCGCGCGCGTGCGCTTGTATCCCAGCGAGCGGCTGGAGATCCGACCTTCTCAAGCGGACTTGCCCGTTTTCGAAAGTTTGGAGGATCTCCGTCGAACCACACGCTGGCGCGGTTACTATGGCGGCATCCGCATCATCCAAGCCCTGATCGTGCGTTTTGTCGACTATTGCCGCGAAAGTGACATTATGTTAGAAAATCGGAACTTCACTATAGAATATGAGTCGACCATCCCCCTACGGCTCGGCATGGGCGGCTCCAGCTCGATTATTACGGCCGCGCTCCGCGCCTTATGCCAACACTTCCGGGTGGAGATTCCGTTGCCGATACAGGCCAAGCTCGTTCTGGAGACGGAGACGATGGAATTGGGCGTTCCCGCGGGCCCGCAAGACCGAGTGATCCAGGTCTACGAGGGTCTGGTCTACATGGATTTCGCAGAAGATCTGATGAACAAACAGGGCTACGGATTGTACGAGCGTCTGAATCCGGGTTTGCTGCCCAACGTCTATCTTGCCTACCGCACGAGTCTCAGCGAGGGAACCGAAGTGTTTCACAACAACGTGCGCGAGCGCTGGCGGCAAGGCGATCCGGAGGTCCGGGCGGCAATGAAAACGTGGGCTGGCTATGCCGAGCGCGGCCGGACCGCGCTGCTGGAACACGATCGCGAAACACTGAATCAGTTGATCGACGCCAATTTCGACTTGCGGGCCAAACTGTATCCGATCAGCTTTGGGAACCTGGAAATGATCCGGGCCGCGCGAAGCGTCGGAGCCTCCGCCAATTTCGCCGGATCGGGCGGCGCGATCACCGGTTGCTGCCGCGACGAAGCGATGTACGAACGTTTGCTTGCAGCCATGCATCCGCTGGCGGTGGCGGTTGTGAAGCCTCGCATTACCGAGTGACACATGCCAGGACCAGATATCCAGGAACTAGAGCGTCAATCAAAGCTGTTCGCGGCCAGTCTGAATCGGATCAAGGCCGCGCTCGCGCCGCAACGGATCATTTGGTATCCGTACCCAACTATGGGCGCCTTTCCTATTCTCGACAAGCTCCTTACTGGTCCCAGGCGGCTGCTGCTGGACTTGGCCGCGGGCGATCCGATCTTGGATCTCGGCTGCGCCGACGGCGGAATTTCCTTCTTCTTCGAATCGCTGGGCTGTGAAGTATGCGCGGTCGACAATCCTCACACGAACCACAATCAGATGCGCGGTTTCGAGGCGCTTCGCGCGGCGCTGAACTCGTCCGTCTCTTTCGAAGCGGTAGATCTCGATTCCCAGTTCAAACTTCCGCAAGATATTTTCGGACTGGCCATCTTCCTGGGCGTGCTGTATCACCTCAAGAATCCGTATTACGTGCTGGAAGCGCTGTCGAGGCATGCGCGTTATTGCCTCTTGAGCACGCGCATCGCTCAACGCACACCAAAAGGCGCCGTTATGAAAGATGAGCCGCTAGCATACTTTCTGGCCCCCGGCGAAACGAACAACGACGCCACCAATTACTGGATCTTTTCCGAGACCGCGCTAAGCCGCTTGCTCGACCGCACCGGCTGGAACATCTGCGATTTTCAAACCACGGGCGCGACTGACGGATCCGAACCGGCGCGTGCAGACCGTGATGAGCGAGCCTTCTGCCTTCTGGAAAGCCGCAATTGCCCGCGCTACTCGATACGGCTTCTGGAAGGCTGGCACCCGCTCGAGCAGAACAGCTTCCGCTGGACCGAGCGCCGCTTTTCCATCCAGATCCGGCGCCCGCACTTGATCCGGTTCTCCGCGTTGCGCTTCGATTTCCGTCTCACCATGCCCGGTCCGGTGACTCTTTCAGCCAAGGTGAATCGAAGCGCCATGCCTGCAGCCACATTCAGCACCGAAGGCGAACAGTCTTACAGCATGCAGATTCCCGACGCCGCGCTGAAAGCCCCTTCGATCCGCGTCGACTTTGAACTCGACAAATGCCTCGCTGCCGGCGCACTCGACGAACGTGAGTTGGCCTTGCTGGTAGCTTTCTGGAAACCCGGTTTGGAGAATCCCGACCCGCTTCTTCCCTTCCAGTTAAGCTAGCATCGAGAAACCGCTCGCTTACGCGCGCGGCTCCGTTCCGAGCCACGATCGTCAATCCCAACTGAGCCGCGACGGTCACGGAGCGGTTGTTGTGGCCCGCGCCATACCAATGCGACCCTGCTGTGTTCATGGACTAGGTAGGTCGTGAGCCGCCCGCTAGTAGGATTACCCGATCCCCAACGGCAGCGAAAGCTCTGATAATTGAAGTAATGATCCACCGTGGCATCTTCAAACGAAGGCGCGTGCACAGCAAAATGCCCGGTGGCTTCTTCAGCCTCGAAGAAGAGGCAAGCACCACACGGCTCTACGGATTCGGCCATGGGGACCATATCCGGTTGCGCGACGAGTATGGCAACATCTGGCATGGTTCGGCCGAGAAAAATCCAGACGACTCCGTGCGCTATACATTCCGCGACGCGAGCGGCCGCACCATCACCGGAGTCTCCGATAATTTCGGCTTAGTCCTGCGGGATGGGCGCGGACGAACCTGGCGCGGCTTCATCGACTGAATCGGTTCCTTAGTTCCTTGGTTCCGGAGTTCAAGGCACGTTTTACGGCCTGTTCAGGTACTTTTCGTATAGCCGCTTGTGCTTGTTGTCCAGATCGACGCTCTTACCGTTGATGTAGAGTTGCTTCACTTGAGTCTTGGCTTCCAACGGATCGCCATCCGTCACCATCAGGTCGGCCGACTTTCCTTCTTCGATCGAACCCATCCTGTCGCCGAGGCCCCAGATTTGCGCGGCGTTCAGCGTGACGGCTTTGAGCGCCTCGTCGTACGGCAATCCGAAAGCTACAGCCGTGCCGGCTTGATAGGGAATGTTGCGTGAAAACTCGTTGTTGAATGTGCCGAAAGCGAATTTTACGCCGGCCTTGAAGAACTCGCCGGGCAGCGTGAAGGCGGAGTCGTACGGATCGTCCTCGTGCAGCGGCAGCGCGAGCGTCGGACCCAGAATGGCGGGAATGTTGCGCGCCTTTAGCTCCGGTCCCATCTTGCCGAGTTCCCGGGGATCGGCGATGATCACGTGCACCTTCTGCTGATCGGCGAACTGCACCGCGTCTTTGATGGCGCGTTCGCGCGACGCCATGACTATCAGCGGCTCCTTGCCTTCCAGCACTGGCAGCATGGCTTCGAACTTCAGGCCCGTCTTGAAGCTCTTTCCGCCGGCGGCCTTGGCTTTCTGATAACGCCGCGCCTCTTCGAAAAACTCTTTCATTTCCCGAAGCTCGCTCTCGTAATTCTTCTTCGATTCCGTGTATGAAAAGCGCGCGGCGATATCCGGCGGCAGATCGCCGCCTCCGAACCGCCCGCCACCGGAGAGAATGGTGGGCATGCGCATGGCCATGCCGGCGGACTTCTTGACTTCCATCTCTTCCCAAGTCCATCCGTCGAGATGAACCAGAGCGGCCTGGCCGCCGATGATGTTTCCGCCGCCACCGCCGCGCCGCCCGCCTCCGCCTTCGCCCCCCGCACTCATGGGAAGAGTAATCACGGTGGTGATGCCGTTGGCGCGCGTGACGGGAATATGTTCGCTGGCCGGATTGATGGCGATTTCAGCGCGAAGCTGAGGATCGAATTTCCCCAACTCGCCCGTATCCACGCTCTCGCGCGTGGAGCTGATCTCCGAGAGGCCTAGCTGCGTCGCGGAGTCGATCATCCCGGGATAGACGTGCAGCCCCTTGCCTTCGATGATGCGAACGCCCTTGGGCGCGGCCAGATTCCGGCCGACGCCGATAATCTTTCCGTCTTTCACCAGCACGGAACCGTTCTGGATTTCAGCACTCGCCACCGGATGCACGGTCGCGCCGCGAATCAGAAACGTGTCGTCGGGACCGGCCAGCAACGGAAACGTGATGAGAAAAACAAAAGCAATCGATTTCATGCCGCGGGCCTCCTTTGCGTGCCCGGCGCAGGTCTGCGTTGTTGTTCCTTCTCTTTGTCGAGCAGCTTCTTCTTCTCCCCGTCGTGCACGGGACGCTCGGCCAGATCGTTGTCGCGGTCGAAATACAGTTGACCGTCGATAAACACCTTCTGCACTTTCGCGAAATTCGACAGCGGATGCTTGTCGAAGATCGTGAGATCCGCATCTTTGCCAACCTCGATGGAGCCGACACGCTTGTCGAGCATGAGCTGCTTGGCGGGATTAATCGTGATCAGCGACAACGCCTCGGTTTCGTCCAGCCCGCCGTACTTCATGGTCTTGGCGGCTTCGTCGTTGAGATGCCGCATCAGCTCGGCCGAATCGCTATTGAGCGAAACAATTACGCCCTTGCGCGTCATGATGGCGGCGTTATACGGAATCGCGTCGTAAGCCTCGAGCTTGTACGCCCACCAATCGCTGAACGTGGACGCACCGGCGCCGTGCGCCGCGATTTCCTTCGCCACCTTGTAGCCCTCCAGCACGTGCTGCAGCGTGCGGATCTTGAAGCCGAACTCATCGGCCACGCGCAGCAGCATCAGGATTTCGTCGGCACGATAGCAGTGCGAATGCACCAGGCGCTTTCCTTCCAGCACCTCCACCAGCGGCTCCAGCTTCAGGTCGCGGCGCGGCGCGATGGCCTGCTCGCCGTGCGCGACTTTCTCGTTGTAATCTTTCCAGGACTGCTGGTACGCCTTCGCTTGGGTGAACGCTTCGCGAATCACATCCTCCACGCCCATGCGCGTGGCCGGATAACGCGGCGGCACATTGCCCGCCCCAACGCGTACTCCGCTCGGATTGCCGGCGCGCTTTGGATTCTCGCCCAGCGCGAACTTGATGCCCGGCATTGCGCCCTGGAAGAGCATGTCGTGCGCGTCCTTGCCCCAACGCAGCTTGATGACCGAGCACTTGCCGCCGATCGCGTTGGCGCTGCCGTGCAGGACGTTGGCGGTGGTGACGCCGCCCGCCAGCGCGCGATAAATCGCAATGTCTTCGGGATTCAAAACGTCCTCGATGCCGACCATCGCAGACACCGACACGCTGCCTTCATTGATGCTGTCGGCGGCGATATGCGAATGGCAGTCGATGATGCCCGGCATCACGAATTGTCCGGACGCGTCGATAGTCTTGGCGTCCGCCGGTTCCATCACCTTCTCGCCCACTTCGGCGATCTTGCCGTCGCGAATCAGGATCGATCCGTTGACGGTGCCCTTGGTGACCGTGAGGATGGTGGCGTTCTTGATGACGATCGGCGGCGCGGCCAGCACAGACGCCGCGAACGCGCAGGTTATGATCACCGTGGGGCAGGCAATCTTGCCTGCCGCCGGCTTTCGAGCCGGCGCCTTCGGTAGTGCAAGTTTCATTGATTTCCTCCCTGCGGAACTTCTCCTGTGGGACCTTCCGCTGTGGCGGGCCGGCCGCCCGGCGTGGGCGGCTCTTCCACCGGCTCAAACTTCACGCCGTCCACAAGTACGTACTTCACTTCCGTTCTGTCCTGGAACAGATCGCCCTTGGTGACCACCAGGTTCGCGATCTTCCCCTTCTCGATGCTGCCCAGGCGATCCGCGACGCCAAAGATTTCCGCTGGACTCAGCGTCATCGCGCGCAAAGCATCTTCGGGCGAAAGACCCGCGTCGATGGCCTTCTTTACGGCGCGGAACAAATCCACCCGGCGATCGATGCCGCCCGAATACAGCGCGAACTTGACGCCGTTCTTGGCCAGCACGCCGGGCGTCGATGGCGCACGGTCGCGGCGCTCCAGCACGCGAAGAACGTCCGTCTCATCCGGATCGGCGTCGCGCGCCTTCTCCGGCCAGCGCAAGCTGACCAGCGCCGTTGCGTTCGCGTCCTTCAGAAGATCCGCCGACCGATATCCTTCCGGTAGCCCATACAGCACTGCCTTGAGATGCATTTCATTGGCGAAGCGCAACATGCGATCCACGTCCACGCGCCGCGTGGCGGGCAGCAGCACTCGCGAAGATTGCAGAACGCCTTCCAGCGCGCGATCGTACTCCGGCCGCTGCAACCCGCGCGGATGAGCGGCGTAAAACTCCTTCGCCTGCCGGTAGTGCTCGGCATCCAGATAAACCTGGCGAACGTAAGCGATCACGCCCATCAGCGAATTCGGGAATCCGCCGCCGAAGCCGCCGCTGGTGCCGAAGGTAACGTACTGGCCCGCGCCGTCGGCGACTACCATGTCGCCGGACGTTTCGCCCGCCAGATCGACCACCGCGCCTTGGCCCGCAAAAATTCCGCGTGGCGGAAAAGTAACGGCGGTTGTAAAACCTTCGCCGCGAGCCGAATCCAGCCGTCGATCGGTTGGCTTCACCAGGTCGGCAGCTTTCAGCCAGCTCGTCGTGGAAGGCCGATCCTCCGGCCCGCGCGCTGGCGGTGTTGCCGAAGCCTGTTGCGTCGCGGAGGTAGTAGGCGTTTGCTGCCCGCCTCCCCGAAAACCTCCGGTTGGAGTCGCCGGCGCGGCATCCGGAATCCCGAAGGTACTCAGCGCATCGATTAATCCGGGGTAAACGGTAAGGCCCTCGCCTTCGATCACCCAGGCGTCGGCGGGAATCGCTACGTTGGCGCCGACGTCTTCAATCAGTCCGTTGCGCACCACCACGGTCCCACGCGCAATGGCTGGCCCGCCAACCGGGACCACGCGCGCGTTGCGAATCGCGATAACAGATGGCGTGGCGGCGCACAGCACGCCGGCCGCCAAAAACAGCAGTGTAGTAAGTCGCTTCATAGGCAATCGCTTATTATAGAATTTCTCCCCAGTGGCTCAGAGAGAGATGGCGTCACAAAAACAAATTGGTTACAAAGACGCGGGGGTAAACATCGACGAGGCGGACCGCGCCGTAGCCTTGATTCGCAGCCACGCGCGAAGCACCTTCACCCGCGGCGTCCTGACGGACATTGGAAGCTTCGGCGCCGGTTTCCTGATGGCTGGCGGGAAGCGGCCGGTCCTGATCAGTTCGGCCGACGGTGTGGGTACCAAGCTCATGATCGCGTTCCTGACCGGCCGCCACGACACCATAGGCGAAGATTTGGTGAACCACTGTGTAAACGATATTGCGGTGCAAGGGGCGATCCCGCTGTTTTTTCTCGATTACTTCGCCGTGGGAAAGCTGGACGCCGCCGTGGCAAGCCACGTGATCGAGGGCGTGGCGCGCGGCTGCCGGAACAACGGTTGCGCACTCATCGGCGGGGAAACGGCGGAGATGCCGGGCCTGTACCAGCCCGGCGAGTACGACCTGGCCGGATTCATCGTCGGCGCCGTAGAGCGCAACCGCATGCTGACCGGCAGCGCCATTCGGCCGGGCGACGTTCTGTTAGGACTGCCTTCGAACGGGCTGCACACCAATGGCTACTCGCTGGCGCGCAAGCTGCTCTTCGATGTCGCTCGCCTTCCGCTCGATGATGCGCTCGCCGACGAGCTGTTGCGCGTGCATCGCAGCTATCTCAAACCGCTGCGCGCTTTGATCGAAGCGCGGATATTGAAAGGCGCGGCCCACATCACCGGCCGCGGCATCACGGACAACACTCCCCGGATTCTGCCGAAGGGCTTGGCCGCGCACATCGACACTGCGGCGTGGACCATCCCGCCCATCTTTGAAAAGCTCCGAGTCATAGGCAACATCAAGCCGGCGGTTTACCGGCGCACGTTCAATCTCGGGGTCGGAATGATCGTCGTGGTAGCCAGACGCAATCTGGCGAAAACGCGCGGAATTCTTGACGGTTTGAACGAGGCGTTCTACGAGATCGGCTCGGTGGTAAAAGCTACGGGTCCGCGCGTGATTTACGTGGGTGGCCGCGCTTGAAGCGTTTAGGCATTCTCCTCTCAGGCCGAGGTTCGAATTTCGAAGCCATCGCCGACAACATCGCAGCCGGACGCCTGAACGCCGAGATTGCAGCCGTGATCTCGAACCGCGAGGACGCGCGCGGCTTTGAGATCGCCCGCGAGCGCGGCCTGCCCGCACTGTGCATTCCGTCCAAGGGCGTTCCGCGCGAAGAGTTCGACCGTCAGGTCGCGGCCGAACTGAACCACCGCGCCGTGGACCTGGTCTGCCTGGCCGGATTCATGCGCCTGCTCAGCGCCGAATTCTGCCGCGCGTTTCCGATGCGCATCCTGAACATCCATCCGTCGCTGCTGCCTTCCTTTCCCGGTTTGGACGCGCAGAAGCAGGCTCTGGAACACGGTGCGAAGATCAGCGGATGCAGCGTACATTTCGTCGACGAGCAATTGGACGCCGGCCCGATCGTGCTGCAAGCCGCGGTCCCCGTATTTGACGACGATGACGAGGAGTCGCTCGCAGCCCGAATCCTCAAGCAAGAGCATCGCATTTACAGCTCCGCCATCGAGATCGTGCTGTCAGGACGCTGGCGCATCGAGGGTCGCCGCGTGTTTGTGTGGTAGGCAATTTTTTTGGGCCGCGAATAAACGCGAATGAACGCGAGTCTCATTTGCGTCCATTCGCGCTCATTCGCGGCCAGTCCAGTAAGAGCAGACGCACTGAGCCGCGTGGTCGCGTGGTAACCTCGTATTGTAGGCAGTAACATGATCGTGCGATTCCGGATCATGCTGGTTTTTCCTTTCCTCGTGCTCCTTTTGAGCGCTTCCCTGTCCGCCCAGCCGCCGGACCTTAAGGGCTCCTTCGACACGGTACGCTCCTTTCCTGGCCTGCTCATCAGAAGGGTCGCCGTCGACTCCGCGGGCGCAATCGTCCTTGCAGGCACTACTACTGCATCCGGACTCCCGACCACGCCGAACGCCATCCAGCGCGACTATCGAGCGACGTCCTGCCAGATCTTCTTGCCGCCATTCACCCGTCCTTGCACCGATGCCTACGTGGCGAAAATCTCGCGAGATGGTACGGTGCTCTATGGCAGCTACTTCGGCGGCAGTTGCGACGATAACGTCACAAGTATGGCCGTCGATGAGACGGATTCTATTTATCTGCTGGGCGACACCTGCTCTTCGGACGCTCCCTTGTCACCACCTCCGCCTTCGCCGAACACCACGTCTTCGTTCATCCTCAAGATCGCCTCGGATGGAACTTGGAACTTCGCCGTGCGGCTGCCGCCGGGTGTAAGCGGCAGGCAGATTCGCTCCGGCGGCGCCGGCGAAATCGTTCTCGGCGGCGGGTGTGCTCTGAATTCGCTGCCGTGGTCTGCCACGCTTCTCGCGCCCAACAGCACGCCGAGAGCGGGCGCATGTTACGTCCGGTTCGCCCCCAACGCCACCGACATCATTGCCGCGGCGATTCTCGGCGGTTCCAGTGAGGCCCTGGCGAGCGACATCGCGCTCGACGCATCCGGCAATGCGTATCTCGCCGGAAGGACTTCCCCGCGGGATTTCCCCGTCACCGATCAGAGTTGGGTAAATACCACACAGCAACAAGCCACCTACAATTTCGCCGTCTTCGCCGCGCTAGTGAGCCGCGACGGAAAATCCTTGCTCGGTTCGGCGATGTTCAACGGCGAAGGCTACGAAGACGACCCCAAGATCGCCATAGGCCCGGGCAACGAAGTGCTAATCGCGAGCACAACCAGCAGCTACCGCTTTCCGATTACGCCCGGAGCCTTCGAGACCGTGAGGATGGGCGAGATATACGACGGCAATATTTTTGTTGTAAGACTTACGGCCGACCTCAGCGCGCCGGTCTTCTCGACGTACCTCACCGGGGAAGGCACGGACTACATCGAGAGTATGTGGGCGAATGACGACAGTTCGGTGACGCTGATCGGTGAAACTCACTCCACGCTGTTCCCAACCACGCCGGATGCTCAGGAGCGCTGCCTGATGGCCGATTACTATCCGACCTATGTCCCCTATCTCACTCGAATGGCAGCCGACGGGACATCGCTTGTTTATTCTTCTTTCTTCAACCGAGGGCCAAAGGGCGACCACGTGACAGCGGCGGGCTTCGGTCAAGGCTTCGCGATCCTGGCCATGGGCTCGGGAGATATCGTTCTGCTCGATCCATCGCGGCCACCGGTGCGTCCGAAATTCTGCGCCATGAACGCCGCCAACTTTCGCGCAACCGGCGTTGCGGCGGGCGAGATAGTCACCATCTTCGGAAGCGGCCTCAGCGATGCGCAGATCCTCGTCGCCGGCCAGCCTGCCTCCGTTCTATTCGCATCCGACAATCAGGTAAATGCGATCGTTCCCGATTCGATCCCGCAGGGCGCCACAGTGACGATTGCAGCCGCGCATCAAGGTGTGGTGAACGATCAAACCGATCTGCCGGTTGTCAACTACGTCGCAGGCTTGTTTCGCAATTTCGGAACACCGATCATAGTCGCGAACAATGACGACGGAACTCCCATCGATCAGGCTAACCCCGCGAAACCAGGCTCGATCGTTCGCATCTACGGCACGGGCTTCGGCAATACGCACCCCAAAATTCGCGTAGGCTCCTCTATCGCCGAGCCGCTCTCCTCCCGCCAGGCAAGCGGCGTAGTTGAGTTTCGCGTTCTTGTGCCTGAAACAACTGCCGGACAAGATCAACTGAGAATCGACTTCACTATAGATGGAATATTCTTTCAAGCGACCGGGCTGAAGCTGCCTGTCGTCGCGGCAGGCGGCAGCGCGCCGTAAGCCTATACTGGAAGGGAGGCAAAAATGACACCGAAGAACTGGCAAGTGAGCGGCCAATACTACGAGACGTGCAGTTGCGACTTCGTGTGTCCCTGCGTGCCCGGCCAGTTGACGGTGATGCCAACCAAAGGTTCTTGCACGTTTGCGATGGCATTCCAGATCGAGAGTGGAAGCTATGGCAGCGTGACGCTCGACGGCCTGGGGTTCATCATTCTGGGACTTACGCCGGCGGAGATGGGCAAAGGGAATTGGTCGGTTGGCCTTATCGCCGACGAACGCGCCAGCGCTGAGCAGCGCGACGCCATCACCGCAATTGCAAGCGGCGCAGCAGGCGGACCGATGGCGGCGCTCTCGGGCCTGATCGGAAAATTCCTGGGCGTGGAATCGGCGCCCATCCGCTTCGACTGCAATGGCGCCAAATGGTCGGTCACGGCGTCCAGCTTCTTAGATATGGCGGCCGAAGCAGCCAAGGGGCTCAACCCCGCCAACCCGGAACCGCTTTACCTGGAAAACACCGGCCATCCCGCCGCCGACCGCTTTGCGCTCGCCCACGCCGCGAAGAGCCACGTCAACGCCCTCGGTTTGAAGTGGGACGATGTGAGCGGCAAGAACAACGGGCAGTACGCGCCGTTTTCCTGGCGGAGTGCCTGACGCGCTTCCGGTCGCCAGCCTCCCGCTCCGCGACCGCGTTTTCATTTCGGCCAGCATCGTTCTGATCACCGCACTTTCTTGGGGCTACCTGGTCCATCTCGATCGCCAGATGTCAGCCGGCATGGCGCACGACAAGACGATGGCGGAAATGGGAATGACCATGGACACGCCGTGGACGGCCGCGGATGCTTTCTTCACCTTCGCCATGTGGACGGTGATGATGATCGGCATGATGGCGCCGGCAGCCGCACCGGTACTTCTGATATTCGCCGGCGCTCGCGCCAAGCGCGGCGATCGCGCCACGGCGGCGGCCCTGATCTTCGCGCTCGGTTATCTTTTCGTGTGGGCCGGATTCAGCGCGTGCGCCACGCTCGGCCAGTGGGCGCTGCACCAGGCTGCCATGCTTTCCATGGCCATGGCGGCGTCGAACCGGTATTTGTCCGGCGCAATCGTCATCGCCGCCGGCGCCTATCAACTGACCCCATGGAAAGGCGCCTGCCTGAAGCATTGCCGCAGCCCGCTCGGCTTTCTGATGACACACTGGCGCGACGGCACGCTGGGCGCCTTCCGCATGGGTCTGTCGCACGGAGCCTACTGCCTCGGCTGCTGCTGGGCGCTGATGTGCGTGCTCTTCGTCGTCGGCGTGATGAACCTGATTTGGGTCGCCGCCCTGACCGCATTCGTTCTCATCGAAAAAATCGGACCTGCCGGCGCCATCGTAGCGCGCATCGCGGGCGCGGCGATGCTAGTCCTCGGATTTCTCGTGATGGCAGCGATCGTATAATCCCCGCCAGCCAAGGTTCGTTACTCTAGTAATAGCTGACCGTGTCCATTTCCCCCTCCAACGTTGCCGTTCCCGAAGACTCGCGTTTCCGCAAAGGACGCGCCCTGTGGCTCGCGCTGCGCTACCTGATGCAAACCGAAGTCCACGTCTACGCGTTCTCCGTTTCAGCCGGCATGCTGTTGTCGTTCTTTCCCTTCCTGATCGTGATGCTTTCCTTGTGCCAGCACGTCTTCCGGTGGCGCGCGGCCGTCAACGCGGTCTATTTCGCCTTGGACGACTACTTCCCCGACACGTTCGGCAGCTTCCTGCGCCGCAACTTCGAGTTCACGGTTGCATCGCACGGCCCGGTTCAGATCATCTCGATCGTGCTGCTGTTTTTCACCGCCAGCGGGATCTTCGAACCGTTGGAAGTGGCGCTGAACCGGTGCTGGAACTGCCACAAGAACCGCAATTATTTCACCAATCAGTTGGTTGGCCTGGGATTGATCTTCGCTTGTGGCGCGCTCATGCTTCTTTCGACCATGTTCACTGCGCTGAACTATCAGATGCTCTCGCAACCTGTGGCGAGGGCAGGCGTCCTGGGCAACGTGATGGGACTGGTCTTCTTCAAACTGGCCGCTCTTCCGTTGTCGATGCTGATGCTCTTCCTGATCTACTGGCTGCTCCCCAATTGCAAGGTGAAACCTTCGGAAATCCTGCCGGCCGCGATCGGCGTCGGATTCCTGCTGGAAGGTCTGAAGTACATCAACCTTCTGACGTGGCCCTATTTGCGTGTGAAACTCGCGATGGAATACGGCCCGTTCGTTTACACCGTGACGATCATCCTATGGGGATTTGTGGCCGCGCTCGTCATTCTCGCCGGCGCGGAGTGGTCGGCTAGACGAGCCCGGCCGGCGCCGGCTAGCTTAGCTAGAGACGGCGCGACCCTTCGGGATTCCCAATAGGTACGTGAGATGCCCGGGCGTTGCGCCAATGGGTATGCGATCCATTTCCCAGTCGTAGGCGACAAGCCCCCGCGTTAGTCCATTCAATTCCGAGACCGTGTACGCGCGAAATTGGGAGACAAGGCCGTCCCACCAACACGTGAGAGGTACCAGGGGTAGCGCGTAGGTCCACAGCAAGCGCCGCCACCGGAACGGGCGGATGAATGGCGTCGCCACTGCCACGTACAGTGGAGTGAACAGCAGCGGGATCATCGTCGCTAGGGAGCGTTCCGGAATCTCAAAAATCCCGATCGGTTGCCGGGCCTCGACGGCGCACTGCAGCACGTCACGTCCCGCGGCCGGACCAAAGTGATGAAAGGAGTTGAACATGGTCCGAAAGCCCATCAACTCCCGCGGCACATGCGCCGCATCTACGGAATCCGCCACGTAGGCGATTCCCGACGGGTGCAGCCGCGCCAGTCTGTGAAAGGCTGTGAGGTTCGGGTACTTGTCCGTCAGCGTGAACTGCACGGCGACGCCGTCCGCGAGCAGGTCTTCGTACACGGCCAACACTGGTCCTCCACCGCCGGAGCAGAGGTCCACGACGCGCGCCAGGCTCGATTGCTCGAGGGCGCGGCGCAGCAGCGTCACCGCCGGCTTGTGCAAATCGAACCGTCTCTCAATGAAGTGCAGGTAGTCGGTGGCGAGGTCCCGGATTGCCGGCGGGAACCAGGGGAGATCTTCGAGTTCGAAGAGCTGCAAGCGCGGCAGTGGCATCTTTCCTAACATACTCGCGAATTGCCGAAGCCAGCCATCCTGAACACCCAAAGCCCCTGCTTGGAGTTAACCCGATTGGATGAATTTCGCAACCTGGGCCTTCGGCATCGAGTTCCAGGACTCGTCTGATTTCCGGAGGGTGATGCACAGCGGTAAGGGAACCTCTTGCGAACCCCTTACGTCATGGACCTGGCGATTCGATCAAGAGCGTGAATAAGTACTCGTCGGCCTCGCTCAAGCGCTCTCGGTAATAGTGATCCTCTCCCATCGTCTGGATCGGAATGTTAGGCAAGATGGATTCGATCTTTCTGCCAGCGTCCTGCATCATCTTGCCCGCTTCAAAACGGATTTCCTGAAACCCTGTGAACTCCTTGGATTCGAGCCCATAAGCATCCTTGAGAAGCCGGCACACCGCCTGGTACCACTTCTTCCATTGATCGCCGCACGCAGGTCCGTCTCTCAGGCTGTCAATCTCCGCGAGTAAGCGCTGAAGCTCCCCGCGGCGAGGCTCGTCTAACATCAGGTTTTAGATTCGAACGAACTCGTCGTCGACACCTTTGAGGCTGTGCTCTTTAAGGTATACGGCCCGCTCCGTATCCTTAACGGCGTGGCCGATCACAGAGGCTGTCTTCCCGTGCCGGCTGATGATGGAGAGCGTTTCGTCAACTGCGGCTGAATCTACGATTACGCACATACCAACGCCCATGTTGTAGACCAGGAACATCTGCTCTTCGGCGATGGAACCGTGCTTTTCAATCAAGGAAAAGATCGGGGGGATCGGCGGCAGCTTGTCTAAAACGAAACCAATGTCCGGAGCATCCACTCTGGCCAGGTTCAAGAACCCGTCACTGGTGATGTGGACGAATGCCCGAACAGGGAGTTCCCTTTCCATCATTTCAACCGCTTCACGAACGTAGATATGAGTCGGCTTTAGCAGCTCTTCTCCCAAAGAGCATCCCAGATCGTCGAGCACCGAATGAACTGTCAGCCCCGTCTTTTCAAATAGAACCTTTCTCGCCATGGTGACGCCGTTACTGTGGATTCCATTGCTCGCGATCCCGATTACCGCGTCGCCTGGCTGAATGTTCCGTCCAACCAGGATCTTGTCTAGCGAAAGCGTGCCTACAGCCATGCCGGCCAGATCGAATGCCAATCCCGGCCTGTGCTTGGTAAACATGTCCGGCAACTGCGCGATCTCGCCGCCAGGGATGGAGATGTTTGCCTGCTTTGCGCCTTCAGTGAGCCCTTTTGCAATTTCGGCCAAAACTCTGGGTTGCGCGTCTTCGATCGCGATGTAGTCAACCATTGAGAGAGGCTTAGCCCCTACGCATATGATGTCGTTGACATTCATGGCGATACAGTCGATGCCGACCGTATCGTACTTCTCCATCATCTGCGCGATGACGACTTTGGAGCCTACCCCATCGGCGGATATGGCGAGGCCGAGCCCACCGCCCAGGTCGAGAATATTGGCAAAGCTGCCGATCTTGAGCTTGACGGCGCCAAATCCCGACAGGGGCCAAGTCGTCTCGATCTGTTCCGTCAAAAGCTTCAGCCCCAACTCTTCGTTCTCGGTGTCGACCCCGACAGATCGATAGGTTGTTTCGGGTGTAGGTGACATGGATACTTCTACAGAGGATAAACCGCCAGCCGAACTCTTCGTGTGGGAACCTTCCATACTTCCACGGTTTTAACGTTCGCGTCATCGGTAGGATAGCATGGCATGCCTGTGCAGGCAATGCGGATAAAACGTTTCTTCGCCACTGTGTCTTGAGCAAGTTTGAGATGACCGCAAGCGACGAACTGATATACCACCACTGATCTCCATTTTCAACCATCTCGATGGGAACGCCAAGCGCGCCGCGGCGGTCACAACCAACGTACACGACAAATCTTTCCCCATCGAGTCAGATGCGTCGGCGCCAGCGCAGGCAAGCTAGGAGTATGGTATAGAAGGCACTGGCACGGAATGGTCGGCAAGACACGCACGGCCGGCAACGCATGGTAACCAGGACCATCATCCCAAGAACTCTTATAATGGAATTGCGAATCGATGCCAACTGTTCTTTTTGTGCAGGGCTGGCGTCTACATTTTTATTCGAATGAGGGCAATGAGCCGATGCACGTGCATGCCGTAAAAGGAGACGCCGAGTGTAAGTACTGGCTACACTCGGACGGTTTCGAGATCGTTGAGGAGTTCGAATACAACTGTACGCCACGCTTGCGCCGCGAGATCCGCCAGATCATCTTTGAACATTTTGACCAGATCGTTGACGCTTGGCGGGAACATTTCGGAGACGATCGTGCCAAGTAAAACAAAGCCGGTCTTGGCAAAAGCAATCGATACCACGCCGGAGGCGCTTATTCTGATTCTCGAAAGTGGGCCCGTGCCTATTCCCTGGGAGAAGTGTTCCGAGCGTCTAGCCCGCGCGTCCCTGCTCGAACGAAGTAGAGCCGAACTCTCGCCTTCGGGCTACGGTATCCATTGGCCCCTGATTGACGAGGACTTAGCCGTCGGCCCTCTGCTTAAGGCTGCGGGCTAATTTTCAGTCACAATCGCGCAAAGAAATATTTCGACGGCACTCAGCCACTTACAGCCAATGCGCCTCTCGACGCGCGCCTCCATGAGTTAGGATCATCGTAGAGCGGATCGCTATGGAACCTAGCGTCATCGAACCGAGTGGCGGCAACCCATCATTCTGCCGCCCCTGGAGGCACTATGGGGCGAATAACAAGCTATGAATCAACAACATACAACGCGACACCACACGTGATCGAGAAGTGCACACCGAACATAAGAATTGCCGCTACAATAGGGATCAAACCGCATGAAGATCGCCCTCGCGCAAACCAACACCACTGTCGGCGACCTGTGCGGCAACGCCCAGCGCATCCTCGCGTTTGCGCGGCGCGCCGCCGATCAAAACGCCCACGCCGTAGCCTTCCCCGAACTCACGCTCACCGGCTACCCTCCGCGCGACCTGCTCGAAAAGCAAAGCTTCCTCGATCAGACCGAGCAGCGCCTCGAGCAACTCGCGCAAGAAACCGCCGATCTCAACCTCAGCATCATCGTTGGGACAGTTACCCGCACCGGCGCATCTTCCGGCAATCCGATCTACAACACCGCCGCTGTCCTCAAGGGCGGCCGCGTCGCATTTCGCCAGAACAAAATGCTGCTCCCCAGCTACGACGTCTTCGATGAGGTGCGTTATTTCGAGCCCGCTTCCAAGCAATTCCCGCTGACCATCGACGGAAGCGTCACCGCCCTGACCATCTGCGAGGACGCCTGGAACGACAAGCAATTCTGGGAACGCCGCCTCTACAGCCGCGATCCGGTGGAGGAACTCGCGCAGACCGGTCCGCGTGCGCTCATCAGCATCAACGCCTCGCCCTATCACATGGGCAAGCGCGAACTGCGGCGCGAAGTCTTCGCCACCAGCGCGCGCCATTTCAAAATCCCGATCGTCTACGTGAATCAGGTGGGCGGCAACGATCAGCTCGTATTCGACGGCAGCAGTTTCGCGATGAACGCCGAGGGCCAGGTGATCGCGGCCGCCGCATCGTTCGAAGAGGATCTGGTTTTCGTCGACACCGAAACCCTCGCCGGCGATCGCCACGAAACCTATCCCGACGAATGCGAAGCCGCCTACCAGGCGCTGGTTCTCGGCACGCGCGACTACATCCGCAAGTGCGGCTTCGAGCGCGTCATCATCGGGCTGAGCGGCGGCATCGACTCCTCCATCACCGCGGCCATCGCCGTGGACGCGGTCGGCAAGGAGAATGTCACTGGCGTCGGCATGCCTGGGCCGTACTCTTCCGATCACAGCGTCAGCGACGCTCGCGCGCTCGCCCGCAACCTCGGCATCCGCTTCGAGATCATTCCGATCAAGGATCAGTACGAAGCCTACTTGAAGGTGCTGAAGCCGGTCTTTGGCGGCGCAGCCATGGACGTAACCGAAGAAAACATACAGTCGCGCCTGCGCGGTCTAACGCTGATGGCGCTCTCCAACAAATGGGGCGCACTGGTGCTCACCACCGGTAACAAGAGTGAACTCGCGGTCGGCTACTGCACGCTCTACGGCGACATGTGCGGCGGACTGGCTGTCATCAGCGACGTGCCGAAAACGCTGGTCTACTCGCTCTCGCGCGTCGCCAATAAACGCCACAACAACGCCATCCCCGAAAATGTGTTCATCAAGCCGCCGTCGGCTGAGCTGCGGCCCGATCAGAAGGACACCGACTCGCTGCCGGAATACGACGTGCTCGATCAAATTCTGCGCGCCTACATCGAGGAAAAAGAGTCGCCTCGGCAGATCTCCGATTCCCTCCACTTGCCACTCGCGCTGGTACGCGATATCGTCAACAAAGTGGATCGCAACGAATACAAGCGCCAGCAGGCCGCTCCCGGCCTGAAAGTAACCACGAAAGCCTTCGGTATCGGCCGCCGATTCCCTATCGCCCAGAGGTTCTCAGAATGAAAAACCCGGACCGTGCACGTCTTCTCCTCGCTTCAGCAGTGATGCTCATCGTCGCCGCGCTCTCTTCATCCCAGCCGCCCGCTCGCGAACAGGTCGGCCCGCTCGCCAACGGCGGATTCCTGCTCAACAGCGGCTGGCGCGTGAAACCCGCGGGCGTGCAAGTGCCGCTCGACACGCTGCCGATGTCTTCCGTGTTGTCGCCAGACGGCCGATTCCTCATCGTGCTGAACGGAGGCTACAAACCGCCTTCGCTCACCGTGCTCGATACGAAGGGCAACCCGGTGGGAAGCGCGCCCGTGCCCGATGGCTGGCTCGGCCTCGCGCTTTCGCCGAACGGCCGCGCGCTCTGGGTCGGCGGCGGCTCCAAGGCCTCAGTTTTCGAATTCTCGTTCGACGAAAACGGCAAACTGCTGCCGACGCGCACGTTCGAAATAGTGAAGCCGGCCGACAAAACCTTTCGCGATTTCATTGGCGACGTCGCCGTCTCGCCTGACGGCCGCCTGCTCTATGCCTGCGACATCTATCACGATTCCATCGTCGTCCTGAATCCGCAATCCGGCATGGTGATCGATCGCTTCAAAACGGGCCGACGACCCTATCGCATTCTGTTTCATCCCGATGGCAAATCGTTCTTCGTCACAAGCTGGGCCGATGGCACGCTGCATCGGCATCGGACCAGCGACGGCGCCGAACTGCAAACGCTCCACGTCGGTGCGCATCCAACCGACATGGTCTGGCGGGACAAGGGCTCGTCACCCGAAGAAACCGACGCAAACTGGAACGCCCGCATCTTTGTCGCCGCCGCAAATACGAACAACGTCTATACCGTCGCCGTTTCCAGTTCCGGTGACCTTCGCGTTGCAGAATCCATCAACGTCTCCACCACTCCCCGGCATCCGCTCGGCATGACGCCCAGCGCGCTCGCGCTCAGCGCCGATAAGAACAAGCTCTACGTCGTTTGCTCGAACGCAAATGCCGCTGCCGTCGTCGATGTCAAGGAAGCCCGCAGCCACGTGCTGGGCTTCATTCCCACAGGCTGGTATCCTACCGCCGCGAAATCACTAGCCGATGGGCGTCTGATTGTTTTGAACGGAAAAGGCTCGCGCAGCTATCCCAATCCGAACGGACCCAATCCCACGCTCCGCCCGGCTCCGGTTCAACAAGGCTTGCCGGCCGCAGCGCCCGGTTACGTGGGCCGCCTGCAAATCGGATCGGCGTCCATCATTCAGCCCTTCACCGACGACGAGCTCAAGAGCTACACCGCCGAGGTGCTTTCGAATTCGCCTTACAACGACAACAAGCTCGAAAGCCAGCCCGCCGGGATTCCGGCCGCCATCGAACACGTCATCTACATCGTCAAGGAGAATCGATCCTACGACCAGGTGCTCGGCGATATCGGCAAAGGCGCCAGCGATCCCTCGCTCTGCCTCTTTCACGAAAACGCCGGGCCGAATCATTACAAACTGGCGCGCGAGTTCGTTCTGTTCGACAACTTCTACGTGAACGGCGACGTCTCGGGCGACGGGCACAACTGGTCGACCTCTGCCATCGCCAACGATTACGTCGAAAAGCTCTGGCCCAACAGCTACGGCCGCCGCCGTGTGCATTACGATTACGAAGGCGGCGAGCCCGCGGCGCTGCCGCCGGCCGGCTATCTTTGGACCAACGCCGCCGCGGCCGGCGTCTCGATGCGGAATTACAGCTATTGGGCCACCAACAAGAAGGTGGCCGGCGACGACGGCATCCAAGTGGAATCCGTGCGTGATCCGATCCTCGCGAAGGTCACCAATTTGAAGTACCGCGGCTTCGACCTGGAATACCCTGACGTCAAGCGCGCCCAGGTGTTTTTGCAGGATCTCGCCGAGTTTGAGAAGAACGACAAGATGCCTGCGCTGATTACCATGCGCCTCGGCAACGATCACACTCAGGGAACCACGCCGGGCAAGCTCGCTCCGCTTTCCTTGTTCGCCGACAACGATTACGCGCTCGGCATGATCGTCGAAGGAGTGTCGCGCAGCAAATTCTGGAAGAGCACCGCGATTTTCGTTCTGGAAGACGACGCCCAAAACGGGCCGGATCACATCGATTCGCACCGCTCGCCGGCCTACGTCATTTCGCCCTACACGCACACCGGCGCGCTGGACAGCACGATGTACAACACCACGTCGATGCTCCGCACCATGGAACTGATTCTGCATCTCCGTCCGATGACGCACTTCGATGCCGGCGCGCGCCCCATGCTCAACTGCTTCGCGCAACAACCCGTGCTCACGCCATACCAGGCCGAGAAGCCCCGGATATCGCTCGAAGAGCGGAATCCGCCGACTTCGACCACCGCCGCCCGCTCCGCGCGGCTCGACTTCCGCGAGGCCGACTTGAACGACGACGACGAATTGAACGACATCCTGTGGCTGGCCATCCGCCACACCGATCCCCCGGCGCCAGTCCGAAGTCTGTTCGGGAAATAGATAAAGTCAGTTTCTCGTTTCTGGTTTCTAGTCTCTGGTTCAAACCGCGCCCGATGAACGAGAAACTAGAAACGAGAAACTAGAAACGTGTTTAGTATTAATTTGTGCTTTGTCTGGCACATGCACCAACCGTTGTACAAGGACCTTGCAACGGGTGAGTACCGTCTTCCCTGGACCCGCATGCATGCCCTCAAAGATTATTACGGCATGGTCAAGATCCTGGACGAATTCCCGAACGTCCACCAGACCTTCAACCTGGTTCCGTCGCTGTTGATCCAAATCGACGACTATGCAACCGGCAAGGCCGCCGACCCGTTTCTCGATTGCGCCACCAAACCCGCTCAGGATTTGAGTGAAGCCGAGCAGGAGTTCGTGCTGCGCTACTTCTTCCTGGCCAACTCCAGCCGTTTGATTTACCGCTATCCGCGCTATGGCGAACTACACGACGCCTGGCAGAAATCCGGCCGCAATCCGCAACGCGCGCGCCGGATCTTCGGCGCTCAGGACCTGCGCGACTTGCAGGTGCTCTCGCAGCTCGCCTGGTTCGACGAAGAATTCCAGATGCACGATGCGGAAGTGAAGGGCTTGATAGCCAGGGAGCGAAACTACTCGCTCCAGGATCAGGCGCTGATGGTTTTGAAGCAGCGCGAAATTCTGGCGCGCGTTGTGCCGGTATACAAGGAGTTTGCCGGGCGCGGCCAGATCGAAATCTCGACCACGCCGTTCTATCACCCCATCCTGCCGCTCCTCTGCGATTCGAATATCGCCGCCACGTCGCATCCCGGCGTTCCGCTGCCGAGCCGCTTCCGTTATCCCGATGACGCTCGCTGGCAGATCGAGAACGCGCGCAACTTCATTAAACGCGAATTCGGGCGCGCGCCCTCGGGCCTGTGGCCATCCGAAGGTTCCGTATCCGATGAAGCGCTCTCGATTGCCGCGGAAGCCGGCTTCGAATGGATCGCCACAGACAACGGCGTGCTCGCGCAAACGCTGCACAAAACCGCAGGGCCCGATCTCACCTATCGCTCGTACCTATGGAGCCAGCGAGGCCGGCAGATTCGCATGATCTTCCGCGATCACTTCTTGAGCGACCTGATCGGTTTCGATTACTCCAAGATGGGCGCCGCCGAAGCCGCCAGCCATTTTCTGGATCGCATACGCGCCAACACGCAGTCCGGCGGCGACGTCCTGGTCCCCATTATTCTCGACGGCGAAAACGCTTGGGAATATTACTATCACAACGGCCGGCCGTTTCTGCGCGAGCTGTACCGGCGCATCGGCGAGTCGCCCGGCATGGCTGCGCTCACCGTCAGCGAAGCTTTGAAGCTCCACCAGCCGCGGTCGCTCGATCACATCTTCCCGGGATCATGGATCAACGCCAACTTCGATGTGTGGATCGGCGCGCAGGAGGACAACCGGGCCTGGGAATACTTGCTGCGCGCGCGCCAGAAGTACGACGAGGTTGCGCCCGGTCTGCCCGAAGAGGATCGCCGGCTCGCCCATGAAGAACTGATGATCGCCGAGGGCAGCGATTGGTGCTGGTGGTACGGTCCCGAACACCAATCCGAGAATCGTCGCGAGTTCGACGATCTCTATCGCCAACATCTATCCAACGTCTATCGCGCGCTCAAGCTCACGCCGCCCGAAGAGCTGTCGCGCCCTATCCTGACGACGACGTCCAGCGATGTTCACGAGCATCCCGCAAACCGGATTCGGCCGGTGATCGACGGCGAGGTCACATCGTATTTCGAGTGGATGGGCGCGGGACATTATCAGCCCGATCTCCGCTCGGGCGCCATGCACGGGCAACGCTCCCTGGTGCGCGATCTTTATTACGGCGTCGATTCCGCGAATCTCTACCTGCGGCTGGATTTCGAGAGCAATCCGGAATTCCTGAACATCGAATTGCGGACACCTCGCGGGGACATTTCGCTGCTCGACAATTCCGCGGTCGAGTTCGCGCATCGAAAGATCCTGGAAGCGCGGGTGCCCTTCGATTTACTCGGCATCTCGATGGAGCAGGCGTTTCAGTTTCGCCTGGCCGTGGCCGGAGAGATCATCCCTCCGGACGGCTGGATCGAAACTGAGCCGCGACCGGAAGGGAGCGCTACCGGCTAGGCGCTGATGACCGTCCATCGGATCGCTCCCTTCCGGTCGGTACACCAGGATAAGCCTGGCTGATCTTGTGAACTGAAAGGAGTTCACCATGTAAATTGCCTGTTCATCATGTAGCCGAGCGAGTGCGAGTC
>WNFJ01130153.1_pt1 | contig 83586 bp, 80 predicted proteins | sample 5400461 | NCBI WGS metagenome assembly WNFJ01 (sample SAMN13153349, study PRJNA577476) | soil metagenome | isolation source: 115 cm saprolite on Douglas fir-dominated hillslope | place: USA:California | collected 2013-09-17
GGCCGGGCACCCGGTGTGCCGGGAATCTTGTGCCGGATCCTTCGGGTCAGTGCGCCTCGCCGCGCACCGCGGCCAGCAGCCCTTCGAAGTCCTCACCGCACGGCCCGCACGCGCGCAGGTGCGCCGCGATGCCCGGGTACCGCTGCTCCGCCGCGGCGTCCGCGGCCACCAGGTCGGCGTAGACATGGAGCAGTTCCATCGCCTGGGCGCAGCCCACGTCGCGTGGATCAGTAGCCAGGAAGCGGTCCAGTGCCGACCAGCCGTTCATGAGCGCCTCGAAGTGTCATCGTCCAGGTACCCGTTAGCGGCAAGCACGGCCCGCAGCTTACGCCGGGCGTCGAACAACGTTTTATAGATCGCGTTGCGGTTGGACGCGAGCTCAAGCACCAGGGTATCCAGCGGCACGTCGTTGAGCACGATCGCGACGAACACCGCCCGCTGCCGCTGGGTGAGCTGCTCGTCCACGGCGCGGCGCAGCGCGGCGAGCAGATCCCGCCACTCGGCCTCCCGCGCTGGCTCGAAACCGAACCGGTCCGGCAGCCGCTCCCAGTCCTCGGCGTCCAGCCGGACGCCCGGGTGACGCCAGAAGTGCCGCCCGATCTTGGCCGACACCTCGAAGATGACGAACTTGTAAGCCCAGGTGGTGAACCGGCTCTCCCCCCGGAACTGGGCGATCTTGGCGGTGATGGCCAGCATCGCGTCGGCCGCGGCCTGGTAGGCCAGATCCTCGAGTTCGGGGCCGGTGATCCGCAGCCGCGGCCCGCGGCGGCTGACCTCCCCCCGCGCGATGCGCACCAGCATCCCGTGCAGCCGCGCCAGCGCCGCCTCCCGCCGCGGGCCGGTACCGGACAGCGCCCCAAGCCACTCGGCTGACTCGGGATCGAGCCGGGCAGCGGTGAAAGGGGTCTCGTTCATGGTGGGATTCACCGACATCATCACGATGGTACCTAGCTGCGCCCGGCCGGCACGGCCACCGGCGAGCAGCGTCATCCCACCGTAAGGCCTACTGGCTGAGGCGGCCGCGGATCAGTCCCGCGAGCCCAGCAGGCCAGACCACCTCGGCGGTATCGTCCAGCTCGGCCAGCGTCCACCATCGCCAGGCGGCGATGCCGTCGCTGGCATGCATCGCGGCGACGTCCCCAAGCTCGCGGCGGGCCACGCTGGTCCGCGCCAGGAAAAGCCGCCGCTGCCACCCTGAAAGGTCCGTGTCTGACGGTGGACCTCACCGAGGATGGCAACATCGTTCCACCCGGTCTCTTCGGCGAGTTCCCGGCTGGCGGCGGCCACATAATCCTCGCCCGGGTTCAGGCCCCCGCCTGGCGTGCACCAGTGCCGGCCGTTCGGCGGCGCGTCGTCATACCGCAGAAGCAGGACACGGTCGTCCGGGTCGAGCACGATAACTCTGCCCGCGCGGCGCAACAGCAATCCAGCCCCCTCCCCGCATCGCCACGTCTACCGAATGGTACGCACTGCTACACCGCGGCGGCGAGAAAGTCGTGTCGAGGGTCGGCTGTGATGGCCGCCGGAACGTGGAACCAGCCCCGTGTGCGGCGGCCCACTGTGTGCACCCAAATGGCGGGGGTGAATGTGCTTGGCGAGATCCCCTCGTATCCGTGCCGGATGATTGATCGGTAGATGTCGTCGGAGACCACGAGGACGAGTGGTGCGTCCGTGTACTTGAGATAGCGTTTCAGGCGTGGGGAGTCGAGAAGGCGGCAGGCCACGTCGACGGTCTCGCCGAATGGGCCGTTGCCGTCCATATGCACCTCTCCGGAGTGGATGACTGCCCGAAACCGCAGCCCAGAGCCGTGACGCTGGAGAGCGGGCAGGCTCGTGTTGTAGTCGATGAGGAGATTGGTGAGGACCGACAGCAGCGGATGCAGCAGAAGCGTCTTCGGCACCTCGTCGACTGGGCGGACCAGGATGAGCACGCCGTCGCCGCGGTCGACGAAGGGGTCGCAGTAACGGGCGTGGATGCCCGCCACGCGCATCGCAGCCTCAAGGATGCTGTAGGTCTGCAACCGTAACGTTTCCTTGACTGGGTTGGGCCGGCGGGTGGATTGCTCCACGTCGACGGCGAGGACAGTCCGGTAGACAGGCCGGCTTGTCATGCGCCCTCCGTTTCCCCGGGCAAGCCCCCTCGCTTGTAGCTGGCTTGCTGCTGGTCATCGGGTTGACGTGCCCGCATGGGCGCAAACGTCCGGTCTGGGCCGACGGTCGCCGCCATGTGCGGGAACGAGCGCGCGGGCCTGTCATCGTTTGCGTTCGCGGGGATCAGTTGTCACGTCTTCACCGGGTCGGCTGCTGCAGATCGGTAATCTCCTCCCTGATGTGATCAATCCAGTCCGGATCTTGTCGGCCAAGTCGCTTGACCCGAGGTGGGTATACCCGGGATCATGTCTCACAGCACACGTCCGGGGCACATGCCACAGGATTATGCCCCGGGCGTTAGACCTTGGTATGTGACCAAATATCCACATCGGTGGTACAAGTGGTACTGGCAGGCAGATCCTAGTGGCTGATGCCAACCCGACATTTCGTCGGCGAGAGCTAGGTCTCCGGTTGCGCGAACTCCGGCTGCAGGCCGCCATGACCGTGGAGGACGTCGCAGCGAGGCTGCTTTGCTCGCCGAGCAAGATCAGCCGCCAAGAGACGGGCCAGCGCGCAACGAGCCTGCGCGACGTGCGCGACCTGTGCGCCATCTATGGTGTCAGCGATCCCGCTGAGCAAGACCACCTGATGTCGCTCGCCCGGGACGCGCAACAGCGCGGCTGGTGGCAAGAATACGACGATCTTGGAAATCGCCGGGACTACACGTATATCGGCCTCGAAGACCAGGCGGCGAGAATCTCCATATACCACCCAAGTTCGGTGCCCGCGCTGCTCCAGACAGAAGACTATGCCGGGGCGCTCATCAGGGGCATGCTCCCACGCATTAATGACAATGCCCTCAGCGAGCGCGTTGAAGCGCGGCTCTACCGGCAAAAGCGTCTCACCGCGGCTCAGCCGCCGCGCTTCGACGCCTTCATAGACGAGGCAGTGTTGCGCCGGCGGGTGGGCAGCGCCGCCATCATGCGCGCGCAAGCTCAGCAGATCTGCCAAAGCGCTGCGCTGCCTAATGTGACGGTCAGGGTGGTGCCATATGATGCGGGAGCGCATCCCGCGATGAACAGCACGTTCAACTTTCTTGAGTTCGACGACCCTGCCATTCCTGATATTGTGTACGTCGAGGGGTTGGTCGGAAATATATATGTGGAGCGCGAGTCTGATCTTTCCCGGTACCGTGAAGCGCTCCATATTTTGACGTCTGCCGCGTTAAGCCCGGAAGTATCACTCGATTCCATCAGACAGATCGGCGAGGAGTTCGCGTAGGCTGCGGCAGCTATAATCCACTTCCATCGCCTCGCATGTCGAGAGCAATATAACTCATAATAGGAAGAAGACTGTTATGTCGCCAGATAACTTTAGCCCAGCCGATTTGGTATGGCGTACGGCGAAAAGTTGCGAGGGTGGGACGTGTGTCGAAGTCGCGGCGCACGGAATGGTTTTTTTTCGGAACTCGAAGAACCCGAACGGTCCTTTCCTTCAGTACATGCCAGATGAATGGGCCGCGTTTCTTAAAGGTGTCAAGAATGGAGATTTCGACGGCCTGGTATGAATACGGGCGAGGCCGATCCGAATCTCCACGGAACTGCCGCCGACCTGAGCCGGCCGCCGCACGGATCCTGGCTGAGTCCCGCCCGCCTGCTGGTGTGCGGGCGGGCGGGACGCTGGCCGGTCAGTGCCAGAAGCCGACGAACTCGCCGGCCGCGACCTCATGCGCGGGGGACAGTGGCTCGTCCCCTGACCTAGCGGCGACCAGGCCCACCCGGCCGGCCAGGGAGCGGCGGCTCGAAGCATTCAGTCGCGCCGAGGGTGCGCGCGCGCGGTCGGCGTATCAGCGGCCCCCGTATCGGCCGTTCCCGTATCAGCCGTTCCCGCATCGGCGGGCCGCGCGTCCGTGGCCGGCGCATCGGCCGGGCTCGAATACACGTCCCAGACGGTGCCGACCTGGTGTGTGGTGAAGACGCGTTCGCGGCGGACGTCGCGGGTGAATGCGACCCACCAGGTGAGGATGGCGCCGAAGCGGTTGCGGAATCCGGTCAGGAACGCGATGTGGATGAACAGCCAGCCGATCCAGCCGATCCAGCCGCCGAGACGCAGGGGCCCGGCGGAGACGACGGCGCGGCCGCGGGATATATAGGCCGCCGAGCCGAGGTCATGGTAGCGGAACGGCGGCACGGTCTTGCCGCTGGTCTGGTGGCGAATTCGGCGTGCGGCGTAGAGCCCCGACTGCATGGCGACCTCAGCGACCCCGGGGAGCTTGCCGCGGCTCATAAGGTCGCCGAGGACGGAAATCTCGGGGTGCCCAGGGATGGTCAGGTTGTCATCCACGACGATGCGCCCGGCCCGGTCACGCTCGGCGCCGGTCGCCTTGGCGAGAACGGCCGCGATGGGGGGCGCCTCGACGCCCGCCGCCCACACCACGGTGCCGGCCTCGTACCTGGTAACGGTGCCTGTCTTGTCGCGCGCCAGCAGGCCGTCGTCGCTGACCTGGGTGACGAGCGTGTCCATGTGCAGCTCCACCCCCAGTGCCCGCAGGGTGCGGGCGGCCTTCGCGGACAGCTGCGGGCCGAAGGACGCCAGCGGCGCCTCGCCGCCGTCCAGGAGCAGTACCCGTGCGTCTTCCGGCTTGACGTGACGGAACTCGGCGCGCAGCGTCTTGGTTGCGAGTTCGCGGATCTGGCCGGCCAGCTCGACCCCGGTCGGCCCCGCACCGACGAGCACGAACGTCAGCCAGCGGAGCCGTTCGGCTTGATCGGTGGCGGTCTCGGCCATTTCGAACGCGCCGAACACCCGCCGGCGGATGGTGAGCGCGTCGGAGACCGTCTTCATGCCGGGCGCCCGCCGGGCGTACTCGTCGTGCCCGAAGTAGGACGGCCGCACTCCCGCGGCGACGATGAGGTCGTCGTAGGGAAATTCGACGCGGCTTCCTGCTGGCCGCAGCGCGCCGACCCGCCGGCCCGCGGGGTCGATGTCGATCACGTCGGCCAGCACGCACTCGACGTTCTTGTACCGCTGCAGCACCTTGCGCAGCGGAGCGGCGATCTGCCCTTCTGACAGGATGCCGGTGGCGCACTGGTAGAGCAACGGCTGAAAAAGGTGGTGCCCGGCGCGGTCGATGAGGGTAACGCTGTACCGGCGGTCCTTCAGCCGCCGCGCGGCGAACAGCCCCGCGAAGCCGCCGCCGACGATCACGATGCGCCGTGTCCCAGCCTGGTCACCCATGTGGCCGCTCCGTCCGCGGGTCAGCCGGTCAGCCGGTCAGCCGGCCGGGTCGTGCCAGGTATCACCGTCGGCCAGCAACCTGTCGGCTTCCTTGGGACCCCAGCTTCCCTTGGGATACATCTGGACGGGAACGACATCGCCGAGGACAGGATCGACGACCTGCCATGCTGCCTCGACCGTGTCCTGGCGCGCGAACAGCCAGCGGTCCCCGCTGAGCGCGGCGCCGATGAGCCGGTCGTAGGGGCGCATGTCCGACCCGGCCTGCTGGGCGAACGTGAGTTCCTCGTGTTGCGGCTGCCACCCGGCGCCCGGCTTCTTGCCGGCCAGCGTGAGGCCGACCTCGGCCTCCGGCCAGATCCGGAAGCGCAGCGAGTTGACGGCGGGCGACGGCTCGAGCCCGAAGACGTCGTGCGGTGCGCGCCTGAACCGGATGGTGACATCCGTCGCGGTGACGGGCATGCACTTGCCCGCCCGGATGACGATCGGCACGCCCGCCCACCGCCAGGAGTCAGCGGCCAGCCGGACCGCGACATAGGTCTCCGTGGTCGAGTTCGGGTCGACGCCCTCGACGTCGCGATAGCCGTCGTACTGACCGCGCACCGTATTCTCCGGTGTCAGCGGCCGCAGCGAAGAGACCACCCGCGACTTGGCGTCCCGCCACGAGGCCAGGCCCCGCCCCTCGGGCGGGTCGGCGAGCACCGTGGCCAGCACCTGGAGCATGTGGTTCTGCACGACGTCGCGGATGGCGCCGGTCCTGTCGTAGAACCGGCCACGGTCGGCGACGTCGAACGCCTCCGCCATCGTGATCTGGATGCTCCCCACGTGAGACCGGTTGAGCAGCGGTTCGAGCACCGAGTTCGCGAACCTGGCGAACAGCACGTTCTCGACCGGGTCGAGGCCCAGCCAGTGGTCGACACGGTAGATGTCGTCCTCGGCGAAGAACTGGTGCATGGTGGCGTTGAGCTGCTGCGCGCTCGGCAGGTCGGTGCCGAACGGCTTTTCCACCATCACCCGCGCGCTCTGCGCCCGGCCCGCCGACGCGATTCCCTCGGCGATCCGCCCGAACAGCGGCGGCGGGACCTCGAGGTAGAACAGCGCCTGGGTGCCAGGGCCCATCTCCTTGGACATCGCGCTGTAGGTGGCATCGTCGCCGAGGTCACCGTCGACATAACGGAGCAGCCCCAGCATCTTCGCCGCGGCCGGGGCGGCCGGGTCCATGCCGTTCAGCTTGAGCGACGCCGCGGCGTAGTCGCGGAACTGCGGCAGACCCCATCCGCTCTTGGCCACGCCGATCACCGGTACGTCGAGAACTCCCCGGTCGACCAGCCCGACGAGCGCGGGGAAGGTCTCCAGTTTGGCCAGGTCGCCGGTGGCGCCGAAGATGACGAGCGCGTCGGCATGGTCTGTGGTCATGTGTCTAGGTCCATCCCCAGGTGAACGAGTACCGGCGGCATGAAGATCATGACGATGATGGTCATCACCTTCAGGCGCACCTGCCGCAGGCCGTATTGCTCAGGGTAAGGTCATGCGCCTGGTCCGCGCTCGGCACCATGACACGCGTTGGACCGTCAGGCGCAGCGGCGTGCCGCCAGGATACGGCGGATGTCCGCGGTCTCGTCGTCGCTGTAGCGGTCGAGGATCGCGTCCAGATCCGCCAGGTCGCGCGGCGAGGTGTAGCCCGCCAGTTCGCGCGCGAGGGATTTGCGCGCGGCATGCGCGGCACGGGTGCTGCGTAGCTCTTCCCGGATCCCAGCCCACATCGGGCCCCGGGCGTCACGAGTTCTCGGCATGGGCGTGTCCTTCGCATCGGCGGCAGTCCTTCGATTTCGAGTCTGCACGAAAGCGATCGATGCGTCTAATGATTAGAAGGCATAGAATCAATGACGTACAGTCATGCGTATGGATACCGATGCGCTGCGCTGGTTCCAGCAGGTCGCCGACGGCACGACCGTGACGGAGGTCAGTGAGCTCGAGGCCGTCACCCAGTCCGGCGTCTCACGTGCGCTGGCCCGGCTCGAGGAACAGGTCGGCGCACCCTTGCTGCGCAAGTCCGGCCGCATCCTGCGGCTGACCCACGCGGGCGCGGTGTTCAAGCGGCACGTCGACGCCCTGCTGCACCAGCTCGACGACGGGATCGCCGCCGTCAGCCAGCTCATCGAGCCCGACACCGGCACCGTCGCACTCGCCTTCCAGCACTCGCTCGGCACCTGGCTCGTGCCCGGCCTGGTCCGCAGCTTCCGCGCGGCGCACCCCAACGTCACCTTCCAGCTGACCCAGGTGCGCGACGAGCTGCACACCACGGCCCTCGACGGCGACCGTGCCGACCTCGAGATCGGCACCCGCCGGGCACGCCACCCGGCCGTGCACGGTCGGCTGATCGCCGTCGAGCCACTGCGCCTGGCCCTGCCCCGCGATCACCGGCTGGCGAGCCAGCAGTGCATTCGCCTGGCGGACCTGGCCGACGACCAGTTCGTCAGCCTGCGGCCGGACTCCGCGCTCCGCAGACAGACCGACGACCTGTGCGATCGGGCCGGCTTCCGCGCGGCCATCGTCTTCGAAGGCGACGACCTGTCCACCGTCCGCGGCTTCGTCGCCGCCGGGCTCGGCGTCGCCATCGTCCCGGCGCCACGCGCAGGATCGCCAGAGGCCGCGACCGGGCCGGTCGTCTACGCCGAGATCCAGGACGCCGGGGCCGTGCGGGAGATCTGCCTGACCTGGTCGGCCGAACGGCGCCTGCTGCCCGCCGCCGAACTGTTCCGCCAGCACGTCATCCAAAGCGCAACCACAGGCCAGCTCCCCCCAGCCACCTGATCGACCGCACCCCATCACCTGCCTGGATGCGGTCGATCACCTGGCGAGCGCCAGTCGTTCAGGCTGAGCGGCATGCCGGCGGCCGGGACGCGGGCCAGGCAGCGCGGCGCTGGCCGCCGCGCTGCCTGGCGGTGAACACGTCTCAGCTGCCCGCAGCCACCTGGCCGAGGTCAGCAGCCGTCGTAGGGCGCCCAGTTGGACTGGCCACCGCTGGCCAGGGCGTTGGCGAACACCTGGTGCTGCTCGGCGACGCTGGCGTTGCCGAAGTCAGCGGGGTTGCCGCCGTACGCGGCCCACGTCGCCGCGCTGAACTGGTAGAGGCCGTAATGACCGCTGCCGTTCATGATCTGGGCCTGCCCGCCGGACTCGCGGGAGACCACGCACTGGCCGAACGCGCCACCGGGCACGCCACCCGAGTAACCGCTGGCCACCGGCGCGGCGGCCGGCGCGGGAGCCGGTGCCGGGCTCGCGTGCCGCGGTATGTAGTCCGCGACGGCTGGGGCCGGCGGCGGAGCCGGATCGAGGAGCGCTGGCGCGCCGGGTATCCGGGCGGGCTTGACCGGAATGCGCAGAACCTGCCCGGTCTGGATGATGTCCGCCCAGCGGACCTGGCCCCGGTTGCCCCAGTAGAGCACCGGCCACGCGGCCGGGTTGTGATAGAAACGGCCGGCGATCGCGGAAAGCGAGTCACCGGGCCGGACGGTGTACCGGGCCGGCAGGCCCGAGCCCGGCTTGCCCGGTTCCGCCGGCCGGGTGGCTGACAGTGACTGCGCCGGCGAGGGGAACGGCTGATACGCGGCGTCCAAGACCGCGGCGTGCGGCGCGGCTGCCATCGCGGCCGGCCGGGCCGCAGGCGCCTGCGCCGACAAGCAGACAGCCGCGGCCACGCTGGCCAGCGTGGGCGCGGCGGCGGTTGGTACTCCCTGCGGGAGACGGATGCGTGATGGTTTGGCGTGGCGGCCCAAAGGGCTCCTCTCCGAGGCCGGCGCGCTCACCGGGAAAGCTGCCCGAGGTGCGGGCAACTTTCGGAGCGCCTGACATCGGGGGAGCCTAACGAGCGCGGCTACGGCGCGTTGGGTAAATCCCCCAAAATGGGTCAAAGTGCCGTTTACGTGTTAAACTCCCAGCCCGCAGCCCTCGATCTTGGCCGGCAGGTAGCGTGAGGCCCCGCACGACGCCATCCACCCCCGCCGCGCCCCCCGGAGCGCCCAAGATCCGTTTCTGTGGAAACCTGCCCGCACATAGCGCGGGCCGATTGACACAGTTGCGGATCTTGAGCTGTTCCCCGGCGATCGATGGCCCGTTGGGCGCCTACGGGAGAACCTGGCCAGGAAGCCGGCGATCGGCGCCGTCACGGCGCTGTCCCCACGCCCACGCACCTGCGCAGCCTGCTCGAGCCCAAGCACGGGCGTGGACAGCGCTAGATCGATCGCACCTTCCTTGTGCTTGGCCGGCCGAAGACCAGGCCGACGTTGTGGCCGCCGAACCCGAACGAGTTGGACAGTGCATAGTCGATCGCCGCGCTGCGGGGCTTCTCGCGAACGTGATCGAGGTCGCACACCGGGTCGGGGTCATCGAGGTTGTAGGTCGGCGGCAGGACGCCGCGGATCATCGCGCCGACGGTCACCGCGGCCTCGACCGCGCCGGACGCGCCGAGCATGTGGCCGGTCAGGCCCTTGGTCGAACTCACCGGCGGGCTGTCGCCGAACGCCATGCGGATGGCCCGCGCCTCGCCGGCGTCGCCGAGCTTGGTGCCCGTGCCGTGGGCGTTGAGGTACCCCACGTCGGACCCGGCGATCCCCGCGTCGGAAAGCGCACGGCGCATGCACTCCGCGGCGCCGGAGCCATCCGGGCGGGGGGTCGTGGGGTGATACGCGTCGGTCGTGGCGCCCCAGCCGACGACATCGCCGTAACCGGCAGCGCCACGCGCGTCGGCGTGCGCCGGGCTTTCCAGCACCAGCACCCCGGCGCCCTCGCTCAGCACGAAGCCGTTGCGCCGGCGGTCGAACGGGCGGCTGGCGGCGGTGGGATCCGCCCAGCCACGCGCCAGCGCCCAGGCGTTGCCGAACGTGTCCGCGAGCGTAGGGAACAGGTGGGCCTCGCTGGCCCCACAGACGACCACGTCGGCCTCGCCGCTGCGGATCAGGCGCAACCCCTCACCGATCGACTGCGCGCCTGCCGCGCATGCTGTCGCGATCGACGCGCTGTAACCCTGGATGCCGTGCTTGATCGCGATGTACGCGGCCCCCATGCCCGGCAGCATGCCGGCGAGCATGTGCGGGCTCACACCGACGCGACCGCGGCGCGCGCGGGCGAGGACATTCTTCTCGAGCGTGGCGAGACCGCCGACGCCCGACACGATGACACCGGTCCGGTACGGGTCGACGTCCCGCCCCACCACCAGCCCCGCGTCGGCAAGCGCGCTCCCCGCCGCGGTCAGGGCCATGATGACGTAACGGTCGACGGTGCGCGCTTCGACCGCGGGCAGGACCGTCGTGGCGTCGATCTCCGGTCCGATACCAGCCACCTCCGCCACTCCCGCCAACGGGTGGTCACCGGCTGGCTTTTGCAGCCCTGACCGGCCGGTGCACAATGCGTCGAACACGTCGGCCGGGCTGCTGCCGACCGGCGTCACAAGCCCGATACCAGTGATGACCGCACTGCGGCGCGGATGGGCGCCCGGCCCCGCCGGCCCGGTATCGCCGGCCGCGCTCACCGTGCTTCCGTGGCGGCGAGATGACGCTGCCGCATGAGGAACTTGCGCACCTTGCCGGTCGGCCCGACGACGATGTCGCTGTCCGGCACGATCGAGATGCGCCGGAGCGTAGCCGCGGCGGGCTCACCGAGCGCCTGGCGGACCGCATCGGCCCGGTCCGCATCGGGGTCGGCCCCGGCGGAGAGCAGGAGCAGGACATCCGTCACGATCTTGCCGTCCGCCCGGCCCGCCACCACGGTGCAGTCACGTACATCCGGGCACGACATGAGGATGCGCTCTTCTGACATCGCCGTGTACAGCCAGTTGCCGTCGCCGAGGTCGACGGCGTCGACGGCACGGTCCACGTGATAGTAATAGCCGTCCCCGTCGCGATACATCAGGTCGCCCGTGAGGTAGTACCCATCCAGCCGATACCGGTACGTCGTCACCGAGTCGTTCCAGTAACCAAGCGCCAGGGTCGGGGACTTCAGCCCAACGTGCCCGACCACGCCGACGGGCACCTCGGCTCCGGTGTCGACGTCGAGGAGCACGACGTCGGCGAAGTCATACGGCTTCCCGACGCACCGGCCGTAGCGGTTGGTCGTCGTGCGATGGACGGCGCGGAACGCCGAGTGCCCCATCTCCGTTGAGCCGATGCCGTCGATGAACTTCGACCCCGGCACGCGGACCACGCCCTCGTGGGTATAGGCCAGGTGGCTCCCTGCCGCGACGAGCCGTCGCACATGCGCCTCGTGTGCGCAGTCGCCCGTGTTGAACCAGAGCGCGACCGAACTGAGGTCGCGCTTGGTCAGGTCGAAGCGCGCGAGCTCGGCCCAGGTCACGGCGAACCCGTACACACCCGTCGGGCGCCAACGCTCGATGGCGTCGAGCACCGCGGAACCGCTCTGCGCGAACCGGCCACCCTGCGCCGAGAGGTACAGCATCTCGTGGCGGTTGCACATGGCCTGCTGGATGCTGATGATCCCGGCGGCATGCGCGGCCGGAAGGACGCACAGGGTGCGCTCGGTCTCATCCGTCCGCGGGGTCGCGAGGTGGACGAGCCGGCTCGCCGCGAACAGGCTGCTGTGCGAGTGGACGACGGCCGCGGGCATCCGGGTCGTGCCGGACGAGTGCGTGATGGCGATCGGGTCGTCGCCATGATGACGGTAGTGCGCGGGCGCGCTCGCCGGATCTTCCGTCCCGGCCTCGGCCACGTCCGCGAGGATCGGGACACCCAGATCGTGGCCGTCAAGCATCTCGCGATGCGCGGCGTCGGTGAGGACTCCGACGGCCCGCAGCCGCGGGATGTACTCGGCTGCGATTTCGCCCGGCATATTGCCGTTCATCAGCGCCGGAATTGCGCCCAGCCAGGTCATGGCCATGAAGTTGAGCAGGCAGTCGGCGGCGGAGGTCACGTATATCGCCGCCGGGTCCCTCGGCCCGATCCCGCGCCTGTGCAGCCACGCGGCGCGTGCCGCAACCCGTTCGTACAGCGCCCCGAGCGTCAATGGCGCCCAGGCCGGGTGCCCGTCGACGTCCACGTCGAACGTCATTCCCGGCCCGTCAAGCGCGGCGCCGTGCTCCACCAGCTTGGCCAGTACGTTTCCCGCGCCGACTTCGGGGTCAGTGGCGACCACGGCGCGGATGTTCGTCGCGCGCATTAAATCACGTCGCCGGTGTCTTCGCCGCGTTCGTGCGCTCAGCCACCGTGGCGCAGAACTCACCGACCGTCATTCCCGCAAGCTTCTCGGATTCTTCCTCGCCGAACTTGAGGCCGTACTCATCTTCCACGCGCAAGGCTAATTCTGCCAGCGACAGGGACGACAGATCGGCCCCTCTGGGCCCGAGCTGTGTGTCGTCGTCTATGCCTTCGATATCACATTCCATCTCCTGCAGAGAATCGAGAATGAATTGCCGGATGGAGTCGATCATTTGGTGGGTTCCCCTCCTGAAAAGAATGATCTGCTACGGCCAGCTGTTCAGTTCGCTGGCCCTTTACGTGCCGTATTCGGCAGGCGAGAACAGAACCGGGCGTGCGGGGGAATGTCCGGGCAGGCTGGCGCGCGGTCCGGGCGCCGGATGAGGCGCCCCTACCTGGTAAGGAACTCCCAGACTCGGTGCGGCGAAGCCATGGCCGCAGACGGATGGTCACCCAAACCTCATCAATCATCTCGCCTGCTAAATCACGTGCTGAGCCTGAGCGTAACGGATCGTCCGCACATACACCAGAGGCACCCTACGGCAATTCGCCGACAGTTTACCACGCTACGTTGATTCGTCCACCCGTCGCCGCCGCCATCCGGCCGGGCACCCGGTGTCCGGGCCGCCCCACGCGGAACACGTGCTACAGCAGGCCGTAAGCAGCCCGCACGGCGCCCGGAAGGCAGCAGGGTAAACGGCAAGCACCCGCCGGCGCAGAACACCGGGAAAGGCCACCTGAATCTAAGCCGAGGTCACCGGGCCAAATACCGAATAAGCGAGCGCCTTATCATTGACGGTCGCCGGCTGCTCAATGTACTGTTTCAGCACGTGCTGGCCTTGAGGGTGGGTCGCGGCGGCGGCGTCCCGGCAATGGGCGGGGGTGAGGGCGTGGCGGAGCGGATACTCGTCTCGTTCGCCGGGGAAGGCTCGGGGGCCGGCGAACTGTCCTGGGGGCAGCAAGTGGTCTGGCGCGGAATTCATGCCCGCGGTGCGCCGATAATTCTCACCGGCATCCAGCCGCTGCCCGACGGCTCAACCGTGCAGGACGTGGCGGACGACCTGAGATACCTGATGAGCCGCCATCCCTCGCTGCGCACCCGGCTGCTACTCGATGTCGGCGGCGACGGTCACATGCAGCAGGTGCTGGCCAGTTCGGGCGAGACGTACCTGGAGGTCATCGACACCGGCGACGACGCCGACCCGCACGAGACCGCGCGCGCGGTCGAGGCCGAATACGAGTTCGCGGACCGCGACTACGCCAACGACTGGCCACTGCGGGTCGCCGTGATCCGGCACCGGGGCGCTCCGGTGTACCGGGTCATGGCCATGGATCACCTGACCAGCGATGGCTTCGGCGTGCTCTCCATGCTGGAGGATCTGGCCGCGCGGGACCGGGTCACGGACGCGGCGCCCCCCGTCACCTCGACCGAGGCACTCGAGCAGGCCCGCTGGCAGCACACCCCGGCCGGCGAAAGGCAGACAAGAAGAGCCGAGCAGCACTGGGAGCGCCTGCTGCGGACGATCCCGGCGCGCAGATTCCCTGAGAAGCGTGATGGGCGCACGCCACGCCACTGGCAAGCGACCTTCACGTCGCCCGCGTCCTACCTGGCGATCCAGGTGATAGCCGCGCGCACTCAGATGGACACCTCGCCGGTGCTTGTCGCCGCGTTCGCCGTTGGGCTGGCCCGGGCCACCGGCGTCAACCCCGTCGTGCCGCGGCTGTATGTCAACAACAGGTTCCGGCCCGGGTTCGCCGATACCGTGAGCCCGGTCGCACAGACCTGCCCGTGCGTGTTAGATGTCGCCGGCATCACCTTCGACCAGGCCGTCACGCACGCCTGGCGCGCAACGGTGGCCGCGTGCAAGAGCGCTTACTTCGCGCCGGCCCGGATAAGGAAGCTCATCGAGGACGTCGGCCAGGAGCGGGGCGAGGAGATCGACCTCGCGCTCGTCTACAACGACCGGCGGATGGACACCCCGCGAGAGGTGGCAAAGTCGCTCCCCGGGCCGGAGGAAATACGAGCCGCGCTGCCGCTCACCACGCTGGACTGGGAAAAGTCGGATGACCCCTTGGACGAGTGCCATTTCCACGTCCAGGATTCGCCGGACGCCGTGAACATGCTCGCAGTGACCGACACCCAGTACATCTCCCCGGCCGACACCGAGGGCATCCTGCGCGAGATGGAGACGGCCGCCGTCGCAGCCGCGCTCGACCCGGCCGCGTCCACCGGCGTCTAGGACATGCCCTGGCCACCTTGGCTGCGCCGGACGGATTGGCTGTTGCGCCGGTAGCGACTTTTGAATCGCGTTCAGCCGGGCGACGTGAACGCCGCTGCCGAGCGCCGCGGCGTCCGCTGAGCCACCCGCGTCATCCGCCCGAACCAAAGCAATGGCAGCCGGAGGTCATCGTGGTTCGCGTTCTTTTCGTCACCGGGTTCAACCGCAGCGGCACGACCCTCGTAACGTCGGCGGCCACGGAAGCGGCCCGGGCCGCGACGTTGACCGTCGGGCACCTGGCGCGCCATATGCCCAGCATCGACGAGTTCCTGACCACCTCACGGAAGCAGGACACCGTACCGGATCGCGGCGTGGACCGGCTGCCGGCCGATGAGTCGATGCCGGAAGAGTACGGATGGCTGCTTAACGCCACGACCGGTGAGTTCGCATTCGGCGCCAAGGCGGCGGAGGCCGGCACCCTGCGGACCCTGGTCGATGAACTCGCCGGCGACGGCGATGCCCCGGCCGTGGTACTGAAAAACCCCTGGGACACCGGTCGGGAACAGGGCCTGCTCGACCATGTCCCAAGTTCGCAGGTGCTGCTGGTCCGCCGCAGGCTCAGCGCCATCGAGGACAGCCAGGCCCGGGCGTGGTCGCGCATGGCCACATCCAACGAATACACGCGCGCGCTGATCGGCGACCCCGAGGTCGCGGACAAGATTATCGGTGCGGTCACCGATCCCAGGGCCCGGCAGGATTTGGTAAGAAACACCAGGCGAAAGCTCCGCCGCGACGCTTTCCGGCTGGCCCGCGGCGTTTCGAAGCTGCCGCTTGAGCGGGTCGCCTTCCTGTCCTATGACGAGTTACGCGACGATCCGCGGGCCGGGGCGCAGTGGGCGGCCCACGTGCTCGACCCGGAGTCCTTCGCCCAGGCCGTCGCGGCGCTCACCTTCCCCGAGTACAACCGGGCGAGGCCGAACAGCTGGGCGGTCGGCGCCGTCGACCGCTACTGGGCACGGGCCTGGCGGCGGGCTCGCACGAAGCAGGTCAAGGCGGGCGTCCTGACGCCGCCCAAGCGCAGCCGTTCGGGATAAATGATCATTGCTCCCTGACCCATTTAGATCCATAACGGCTGCGCGGTAAGGGCTGGTCAGGGAACGAGGCGCGGCCCGTGGTGGGTGTCATTGCCGGGGCCTGGGATCAGCGGGGTCAGCGGCCGCTCTTGAAGACCTTTCTGACGGCCATCGCCAGTTGTTCGCGGTTTGGCTGCAGCGCCATGTCCAGTTCGGGCACACAGCCGAGCACGGCGCTGTCCGGCCTGGTGACCCGCTTCGGCGGGGCGACCAGGTGCATCTCCTCGGCGGCTGTGGCCAAGATCTCCGCGGACAGACCGCAGAACCGGTTCGAGTCGTCCATGACGACGAGCCTGCCCGTCTTGTCCAGCGAGACCGCGAGACCATTCCAGTCGAACGGGTAGACGGTCCGCGGGTCGAAAACCTCGACCGATATTTCGTCCGCAAGCTCCTCGGCGACGGCGAGAGCGTCGTGGACGAGATGCCCGACCGCCAACACGGTGACGTCGGTGCCTTCCCGGTGGACGCGGCCCAGACCCAGCGGTACCGGCGCCAGATCGGCGTAGACCACGTTCTCGCGGAGTTTGTGCGCCGCGATAGGTGCGAATACCACCACCGGGTCGTCATCCCTGATCGCGGTGGTCATGAGGCCGTAGGCATCGACCGGGGTCGCCGGTATCACGATCTTGACGCCGAGGTGAGCGAACATGCTGTAGGGCTGGTCCGAGTGCTGTGCGCCCCACGCGGGGCGCCAGCCCGCGGCCGGCAGCAGGTAGGTCACCGGCACGCTGGCCTGCCCGCCGCTCATCAACGAGACCTTGTTCGCCTGGTTGGCGATCTGCTCGACGACCAGGAGCAGCAGGAACGGTATCTGATACTCCACGACCGGACGCCGGCCGGCCAGCGCCGCGCCCGTGGCGAAGTTGGTGAACCCCTGCTCGGATAAGGGCGTCTCGACCACCCGCCGCGGTCCGAACCGTGCCAATAACCCGACGGTGGTATTGGTGAGGGCGTGCCTGATGTCCTCGCCCATCACGAACACCGCCGGGTCCCGCTCCATCTCGTCGCCGAGCGCCCGGTTGATAGCCCTGAGGTAGGACAGACTAGGCATTGCCTCACCGTTTCTTCCTGTTCAGTTCCGGAGCTCATCAGGTCTCCGCCATCCCGGCGCGCAGCCGCAGTCCCGTGGAGTAGAGGTAGTCGAGCGCGTCCCCTGGATCCGGCTTCGGGCTGGCGAGGGCGAAGCGCGACGCGGCAGCGATCACGTTCTCGACCTCCTCGTCGATCCGCTGCCGCAGGCCGGGCGGGATCCGGCCGCCTTGTATCTCCATCGGGTCGCGGGTACGCCACCTGGCCACCTCGTCATCGTCCCGGTAACGCAGCCCGGCACCCCGCTCGAACGTGTGGTGGCCGTCGAACCGGTAGGTGCTGAACTCGAGGAACGCCGGCCCCTGCCCGTCGCGGGTCCGGGCCACGGCACCGGCGAACGCGTCGTAGACCACCTGCGCGTCCATGCCGTCGTAGGTGGCGGCAGGGATTCCGAAGGCCGCCGCCCGGGCGGTGATCGAGCCGGCCACCGCCGTATCGACGGGCAAGGTGGTGGCGTACAGGTTGTTCTCGCAGACGAACAGCACAGGGACGTGCCACAGGGCGGCCAGGTTGAGTGATTCGAGCAGCGCACCCTGGTTCACCGCGCCGTCACCGAAGATGCTGACGGCCACCCGGTCGGTGCCTGCCGCCGCGAGCGCCCAGGCCGCCCCGGCGGCCATCGGCGCGCCGTGGCCGACGGTGCCGGTGGAGCCGTACACCCCGGCGCCGAAGTCGGACGGGTGGAAGGAACCACCCCGCGCGCGGGCGATACCGCCTACCCGCCCGGCAAGCTCGGCGAGCAGCCGGCCGGGGTCGGAGCCCTTGGCCAGCAGATGACCATGGCCCCGGTGGTTCGCCATCATGATGTCGTCGCGGCGCAGCGCGGCGCCGATCCCGGCCGCGACCGCCTCCTGGCCGATGCACGGGTGGATACCGCTCGCGATGTCGCCGGACCTGACGAGCTCGATCGCGTGCTCCTCGAAGCGGCGGATCAGCCGGATGGTCCGGTACAAAGCTTCTGGCCGCAGACCCGTTGGCTCAGCCATCACCGGCTCCTCCTGTCATGGAAACGGGGCGCAACGTGTGCACCTGGCCGCTACCGGATGCTGCGCGCGAACAGCCGGACCGACCAGGTCATCGCGGCTGCCGCGAGCCCGACCAGGATGACCAGGCTCAGCCATACGGAAAAGGCCGTGATGTCCCCCGCGAACAGGGCGCGCATCCCGTTCGTCGCCCAGTAGAAGGGGTTCCAGTGTGCTATCTGCAGCATCCAGAGCGGGGCCAGCGTGAGCGGCAGCAGCACCCCGGAGAGCAGCATGAGCGGCTGGGCCGCGGTCTGGATCACCGGCCCGAGCGCGCCTTCGTTGCGCACGCGCATCGTGATGCCGTAGGACAGCGACACCGCCATCATCGACAGCAGGGCCAGCAGCACGTAGGCGAGCAGAAGGTCGCCGAGCCCCACCCGCAGCCCGAACGGCAGCGCGAGCACAGTGATGATCACAGCCTGCGCCAGCAGCATGATCACCTCGCGCAGGCCCCGGCCGAGCATCAGTGCCACCCGGCTGACCGGGGTGACCCGCGCCCGCTCGATGATGCCGGAGCGGATCTCGGCGAGCAGGCCAAAGCCGCTGAACAGGCCGCCGATGATGGCCATCACCGTGAGCAGGCCCGGTACGTAGATGCGGTACGCCTGCAGGTAGGTGGTGACCCCGGCGTTGTGCAGCGCCAGCTTGAGCATTGGCGCGAACAGCAGAAGATACGTGATGGGCTGGGCGAGGCCGAAGGCGACCCGCACGGGGGAGCGTGTCACCAGCATCAGCTGCCGCTGCAGGATCAGCCACGTGTCACGGGCGAGTTTCACCGTCTGTCCCTCGGGTGTTATGACTCGCGCAGCGAACGGCCGGTCTTGGTGAGGAACACGTCGTCGAGACTTGGGCGCTGCAGCTCAATCGCGCCGAGATCCACGCCCGAGCCGTCGAGGGTGCGCAGGATCTGCAGCATGACCGTCGCGCCCGCATCGACGTGCAACCGTAGCCTGCCTTCCTCACGGACCTCCAGCTTGTGCACGTAGGGCTGCGTGCCGAGCAGTTCGGCGGCACGCCCGGTGGAACCGTTGAGAGAAAGCGCGACTATGTCACCGGAGATCTCTTGTTTGAGCTCATTCGGCGTGCCCTCGGCCACGATCTCGCCGTGATCGATGATCGCGATACGGTCGCAAAGGGCGTCGGCCTCTTCCAGGTAATGGGTGGTGATAAAGATCGTCATGCCCTCGGCGCGCAGCCGCCTGACCTCATCCCACATGTGCGCGCGGCTCTGTGGATCTAAGCCGGCGGTCGGCTCGTCAAGGAACAGAACCTTGGGCGAATGGATCACGCCAAGGGCGATGTCGACCCGGCGCCGCTGCCCGCCCGAGTATGTCTTGCACCTGCGGTCGGCATAGTCCGTGAGCTGGAACGCGTCAAGTGCGGCGGAGGCCAGGCGCCAGGCTGCTGCCTTGGCGATGCCGTGCATCCGCGCCTGCAGCGCGAGTTCCTCGCGCGCGCTGACCTCATCCCACGTCCCGCCGCCCTGCGCGACGTAACCGACCCGGCGGCGAACCTCGCCCGGGTCGGTCCGTAAGTTCGCGCCTGCGATGGTGGCGTCGCCCCCGTCGGGAATGATCAGGGTGGACAACATACGTAACGTGGTGGTCTTGCCGGCCCCGTTCGGGCCGAGGAAGCCGAAGATCTCGCCCTCGGCGACGGACAGGTCGATACCACGCACCGCGTCGACCGTCGTGCTCTTGCGGCCCTTACCCCAATGGAAGGACTTGCGCAGCCCGCTGGTCTTGATCATGTAAAGCTCCCAACGCCGCACTCAAGTGCTGACGCAAAGCGTATGAGTAAGGCTAGACCGCGACAAAGGCCCTAGACAACGGCTGATCTGCGGCGCTGACCGAATGCGCCGCCAAGCAAGGCGCGGGCCAGTTTGCCCCTTCAGCCGGCCCTCCGCCTGGCCAGCCGCTCAAGGTGCCCGGCGGCCGCGGGCGCGCCTCCCGCGTCGGCGAACGAGTCGCGGACGCGCCGGGCAGCGGCCCGGTAGGCCGGCTCGTCGAGCACCGCCGTCACGGCGGCCCGCAGCTGGTCTGGGGTGACCCGGCCGAAGCTGACCCGGACACCGGCGCCGGCCGCCGCGACCTGCGCCGCGGTGATCGGCTGGTCACGGGTGATCGGAGCGATCACGAGGGGGACGCCCTGGCTCAGCGCTTCGCAGACGGTGTTCTGGCCGCCATGGCACACCACCGCGTCCAGCCGCGGCATGAGCTCGAGCTGGGGGATACGCGGCACGATCATGACGTGCTCCGGCGGGTCGGGCACCGCCTGCTCCGGGGCGAGCACGATGCCCTGCACGCGGTCGCCAAGCGGGCGCAGCGCGTCGACCGCGCGGACGTAGAAGTCGGTCGCCTCCGCCGCGACGTCCTCGGCCAAGGTGCCCACGGTCACAAGCACGTGACGCCGGGCCGGGTTGAAGCGGTCCCACGGGAAACCTTCCGTCGCGGGCCGGGCGGAAAGCGCAGGCCCGACGAGCACGTAGTGGTCGGGAAACACCAAATCGCCGGTCAGCACCCTGCTTGTGAGGGCGAGCACAAGGTATGGCGAGAAACGCAGGTCAGCAGGCGCGCCGCCCGGCGGCCCGCCCGCGTCCGGCGGCCCGCCCGCGTCCGGCGGGCCGGCCGCATCGGGCGGGCCGGCCGCGTCCGGCGGGCCGGCCGCGGCCGACAAGGTCGCCAGCTGCCCACGGATCCAGGTGTCCACCTTCGGCATCATGCGAAATGGCTGGGCCAGCTCCATCGGGGAGGTACACAACGTGGCCCACGGCAGGCCGTGCCGCTGCGCCGCAAGGGCACCGGCCAGCGCGTGCTGATCGACCACAAGCACGTCAGGCCGGTACGCCTCGACCGCCTTCTCGACCGCGGGCAAGCTGAAGCGGGCGAACGGGACCAGAAACGACGCCCAGAGCGATTTCACCGCCGCCATGCCAGTGTCCGACCGGCCCCGGAACAGGCGCATCCCGGTCGAATAGACCGTGGCGTCCTGGCCGAGCCATGGGCGTAAGCGCGCCTCGGAACTGACCCATGCCACCTCATGCCCTCGCTCGGCAAGAGCGTTCGCCACTGCCCCGGCGGGAATGACGTGTCCGGCCAGCGGCAGGACGATGAAAAGGAACCGGCTCATGCGCCGGTCCCGCGAGCGCCGTTCCCGGGCGCGCCGGTTCCGTGAATGCCGGTTCCGTCAGCGCCGGATCCGCCGGTGCCGGATCCGGCGGATCCGGCGGTGCCGGATCCGCCGGTGACCGGGCACCGCGCCACCACATACGCCACCAGATCCCCGACCGTCAGCCCGATGACCTCATCGATGTCCAGGTCAGCGAGGAAGCCCGCCAGGTCAGCGCGGGCGCCGTAGGTGTCCCTGAGCAACCCCCCGACTGCGGCCAGTTCGTCGATTTCCAGCCGCAGGTCACCCTCCAGTCGGCTGGCTGGCGTCACCGTCGCCGCCCACTGTTCGTCCTCACCGGTTACCGTCAGGAGCATTCTGGTGATCTCGGCGAGCACGCGCTGCTCGGCTAATTCTGCCCCGCTCGGCGGCACGGTCATCGGTCACTGGACGCTTCGCGCGAACAGCCGGACCGACCAGGTCATGGCCAGTGCCGTGAGCACGATCACGATGACCAGGCTGCGCCATACCGAAGGGTCACCGATGCGCCCCGCGAACAGCGCGCGCAACCCATTGGACGCATAGTAGAAGGGATTCCATCGGGCGGCCCGCACCATCCACAGCGGCGCCAGCGTCAGTGGCAGCAACATGCCGGACAGCAGCATGACCGGCTGGCTCACGGTGCCGATCATCGGGCCGAGTGTCGCCGCATTGCGAACTCGCATCGTGACGCCATACGACAGCGACACCGCGAGCAGCGACACCAGTCCGAGCAGCAGATAGGCCAGCAGCAGGCCGCCAAGACCCACGCGGAGCCCCAACAGCAGCGCGAGTACCGTAACGATCACAGCCTGCGCGAGGAGTGTGATCACCTCGCGCAGGGCCCGGCCGAGCATCAGCGCCACCCGGCTGACCGGGGTGACCCGCGCCCGCTCGATGATGCCGGAACGGATCTCGGCGAGCAGGCCGAAGCCGGTGACCATGCCGCCGAGGAACGCCATCAGCGCGAGCAGGCCAGGCACATAGACGCGGTACGCCTGCGAATAGGTGGTGACGCCCTCGGCGCCGAGCGCCCGCTTGAGCATCGGCGCGAACAGCAGGAGATAGGTGACCGGATAGGTCATACCGAAGGTGAGCCACACCGGTGAACGCACCATAAGCAGAATCTGCCGCTGTAAGATCAGCCACGTGTCGCGGGCAAGCTTCACAGATCTTTCCTCCGGGCGGATCATGGCTTTCGCGGCCGGTGGCCCACCTGGCGCAAAAGCTATGGGTAACGCTAGACCGACATGGACGCCGCGGACAACGGCTGTCCGCAACGGCACGCGGTTCGTACTGTTGTACGCCGGGGTATGATCCGGTCATCTCGTCCGGGAACGGCGTGGCGGCCATGGTGGTGAGGCGGGCATGATGGGGCAGATCCGGGTCCGCGCCGCGCAATGCCTGGTGAAATGACCGCAGCAGCTACCCATGCGCGCATGGCGCCCGGGGCGCGTGATCACAGCAGGCTGGCGTGACAGCGCTCGAGGCGGTGGCGACGTACCTACCGGATCACCGGGTACCGATCGAGGACCTGGCCGGCCCGCTCGGCCTGACCCCGATGCAGGTGCGGCTGTTCAAGCGCTTCCAGGGGCTGGCCGAGGTCCGCATGGACCCTGGCGGCACGCTGCTTGACCTGCTGCTCGGGGCGACCGCCAAGCTGGCGGACCTGCATGGTCGCGAGCACCACGTCAGGTACGTGCTGCACGCGCGGAGCATGCCGGTTGTGGTGCCCTACCCCCTGAACCCGCTGCATGAGTTATGCCGGGTGCTCGGCCTCGGTCACGCGACCGCGTTCACGGTGACGCACCATGCCTGTGCGACGGGCCTGCTCGCGGTCGACATCGCCGGCCGGCTGCTCGCCGCCGGCGGTGAACCCGATGCGCTTGCGCTTGTCCTCGCCGGGGAGAAGGCGTTCACCCTCGATGCGCAGCTCGTCCCGGGAACTTCCATATTCGGCGAGGCCGCGGCGGCGTGCCTGGTGCGTTCGGGCGGGCACAGGGACCGGCTGCTCTCGTACGCCGCCAACATCCGCGGGCAGTTCGACGGCCGGCTGGAAGATATGCCCGAACTGGCGGCCCGTTACGAGCAGGAGTACCCCACATCGCTGGCCGATGCGATGCTGACGGCAATAGCACGGGCCGGGCTGCGTATCGACGATGTCGCCCTGATCCTGCCGCACAACGTCAATGTCGTGTCGTGGCAGCGGCTCTGCCGCAGGATCGGATTCCCGGTTGAGCGGGTGGTGCTCGACAACGTGCCGCTGTCCGGGCACGCATTCTGCGCGGATCTGTTTATCAACTACGAGACCGCGACAAAGCGCGGCCTGCTGCGACCTGGTGACCGGTTCGTCGTCGCAGCGGCCGGGCTCGGCGCGACCTTCTCTGCCATGGTCTTCGAACACTAGCCGGCGGGTACACAACGTCATGCCGTATGCAGCTCCACCGCAGGATCAAGCCAGATGGGACCGACCGGAATGCAACAGGACAGCGTGACCGCACATCTCGACAGCGCGCTGCGGCAGCGGGTCTTCGACAGCATCAGCGTGCTCCTACCACGCGTGCTCGGTCAGGAGATACCGGCTGTTTCTAATGGCACCAAGCTAATGGCCGAGCTTGGACTGCGCTCGGCGACCATGCTGGAACTGCTGCTCGAGCTCGAGGACAATCTGGAAATCCAGATCGAGGTCGAAGATATCGACCAGGCGGACATGAACTCGGTGGGAGATCTGGCCGACTACGTCGCCCGTCATGCGATAGTCGACGGCTGAGCCGGTGTACTCTGCTGGCCCACCGCGCCCGGCCGAGGCCGGCGCCAGGCCGCTGCGGGTGCAGCGGGCAGTGCGCCAGGTGTTCGAGGGGTCGTCGGATGCTGCGCTGGATCCGATGCTGCGCGTCTACCTGTCCGACATGGTCCGGCCGTACGGGCTCGCTCTGCGTGAGGACCTGCTCAGCCAGGGTAGCGGGCACTCATACGGTGAGATGGCCAGCGCGCTGCTGGCCGAGACGGTACCGGCGGACCAGCCAGCCGACCTCATCGTGCTCACTTTCGCCATCCAGGATGTGATGCCAGGGCGCTCGACCGCCGCCTATCTCAGTCATGTCAGCCCGGGCTGCCAGCTGGCGTTCGCCATCTGCGATCAGGGTTCCGCGGCCCCGTTCACGGGGCTTCGGCTGATCCGCGACTACGTCCAGACCGGTGACTGCGGGCGCGCCCTGCTCGTGGTCGTCGAGCAGGCCACCCTGCACTATGACGCGGCCTCGCCCGCCGCGGTGCCGGCCAGGCACTCCGCCGTCGCGCTGCTCTGCGGCGAATCAGGGCCCGGGCGCCTGGAAACCGTGCGCCTGCGCACCGGGGTCGATCCGGCGCGGGCAAGCGGCGAGCTTGCCAGGGAGCTGGCGGCCCTGTCCCGGGCGGGCCGCGGCGTTACCTTGATCGCAGGGAACGGGCTCACGTCCCGCGCCGGGTCAGCCGGGGCGGGGTCAGCCGGGCCGGCCGGGACTCCCGGGCCAGCGGGGTCCGCCCAGACGGTGCTGTCCGCCGTCGACACCTCGGCCGTGGATCAGGTGCTCATCGCGCCACCTGGGCAGCCGTGCACCGGCGTGTGGTGGGAGCTTGCGGGAGGATTGCCCGAATGGGCGGAGGAGGGCCGGCGAGTGCTGCTTGCGGATTATGACCCGGCGCTCGGATACCTGTGCGTGTTGTCGATCGACGTCGAAGCCCGGCTGGCCGGCACCACACCACAACCGGCCGCGCAACGGGCGGAGTAAACCGGCGGCGCCATCGAGGTGTGGCCGAGAGGTGAGGTCGATCCGAACAGATGTCAGGGGACCGTACCGCTGTCCCCTGACACCTGGCTAGTGATCAGCTCTACGTTGCGCAATACTACAGGGAACCCGCAGAAACCGTCGTCATCCCGCACCTCCTCTGCCGCCGCCATCGTCCGCAATGTACTATTTGTGGACGCTAGATCGTCCATTACGGGCTGTCAAGCGCCGTCCGCGGCGGCGCACAGCGTTGATCGGAACAACTCGCGGCGCTGCGCAAAGAGGTCGGCGCAAAGCGCTCCGCACAAAGGCCGCGGTGAGCCAAGACTATGATGCACAAAACCTCATATTTGGTCGTGACGTTTTAAGGCGCCTCGGGTGTGTCCCGTAGGGTGTGTCCCGTAGATCTCGGTGGATGCGGGCGCCATCTTAAGCCAGCAGGGCCGGGCGGCGGTCCGGCCAGCGCTTTGGTGCGGAACTCGACCGGCGTCTCCTGCTCCGCGACGCGCAGCCACTTCGGGTTGGATGCCCACCACAGTTCGATTCGCTGCTCACCGCGACCGTCAGCGGGCTCAGCGCCGCACGCGCCAGGTGCACGCGGTTCGGGCTGGACGCGGGGTGACACGTACGCTGCCCGGGGCGCGGTGGCTGCCGCTCATGACGCCCGCGAGCGCGAGTATGACGACGACCTGCTGGAGATCGGCGGTGAGTTCGCCATCTCGCGGGCGACACACCACTACTTCGCTGGTGCGGCCCTGGGCGAGATCGACGGCGCGCATCGTGAGACAGCCGCAGAACTGGAGCGTGCCGTGAGTGTGTACGACGCTGGGCCTGGGCCGGGCAAGCAGCACTGGTTCGGTGGAAAGGCGCTCGCGAACATCGATCTCGCGGTGGTCAGGCTCCGCTCCGGCGCCCTCGACGCCGCCAACGCCGCGCTTGCGCCCGTGCTGTCCCTGCCGCCCGCGCAGCGGATCACCTCTCTTACCGGGCGGCTCGCCCGGGTTCGGACGGAGCTTGCCCGCCCGCGCTACCAGGGCTCGGCGCAGGCCAGGGAGATGGACGAGCGGATCGAGGATTTCGGCCGCGACACGATCGCCGCGGCCTGCACGACCTTCCCGCCCGCCCCGCCTGACACCTGTGACAGTCTCGCCCCACCGGGTGTTACCACGCGGTGGGCTGTAACGGCGCGCCGACCGGCGCTCCGGCCACCGCATGTCCGAAACACACCGGGGACCATCGCCGGTCCCCGCCGCAGCCGGGACCGTCGGTGCATCACCGCCGCGGATCATGGGGGTCCTGACCCCTGCGATCCGCGGCGCGGCGCCGCGCGCCACTGCTGGTGCTAACAGGCCGGATATGTTGCGTCATGATGTGTGATTGCGGGGTTCCCAAATGGCACTTCGGGTCGGCGCGGGCGTGGCCGGGCCGGCCCACCGCACCGCCGCAGTGCAACCGCCCACTGCACTGGGCCGGCGCGCCGGGCACGAGGAGGCCCCCGTCGGCACGTACGGGCGCCGACCAGCACGGACGGGTAGAGTCATGCTGGTGGACGGCATCCATGATCTCGGTGGCATGCAGGGCCTGGGGGCGGTGGCGCATTCGCCGGCCGAGCCGGCCTTTGAGCACAGGTGGCAGGCGGTGGCCCGGGCCCTCATGGCGGTCGTCGCCGGTGCGGCCGGGGCCAGCGGGGGCGAGTTCCGGCACTCGATCGAGCGGATGGACCCGGGCCACTACCTGACGTCGAGCTACTACGAGCACTGGCTGACCGGGGCGGCCACCATGGCCGTCGAGCATGGGCTGGTGACCCACGCCGAACTGGAGGCGCGCGCCGGCGGGTGGTTCCCGCTGAGTAGCCCGGCGCTCGCCCCGCCCATCGTCCACGCGGGCCCCGACGTCGCCGAGCCTCGCTTCGGGGTCGGCGACCGCGTCCGGGTGCGCGACTGGCATCCACCCGGCCACACCCGCTGCCCGCGCTACGTCAGGGGCAAGGCCGGGACCGTGGTCCGGGTGGACGGCACCCATTCGGTCCCTGACATCGAGGCGCACGGCTCCGCCCGCCGCCACGAGCCGACCTATTCGGTTCGCTTCGACGCCGCCGATCTGTGGGGCGACGGCCGGCGCGGCGCATCGATCCACGTCGACTTGTGGGACAGCTACCTGGAGCGACCGTGAGCCCGGACGGCCATCACCCGGCTGCCATGTCGCCGGTCGAACAGCGGGTCGCGGCGCTCGAGGCGTTGCTGACCGAGAAGGGCCTCGTGCCCGAGGGTTTCATCGAGGAAGTGACCCGCCGCTTCGAGACGGAGATCGGCCCGATGAACGGGGCGAAGGTCGTCGCCCGGGCCTGGGCGGACCCGCAGTACAGGCAACGCCTGCTGGCTGACGGCTCAGCCGCCATCGCCGAGCTTGGCTTCGGCGGTTCCGAAGGCGATCACATGGTGGTCGTGGAGAATACGCCCGCCGTCCACAACGTGGTGGTGTGCACGCTGTGCTCGTGTTATCCGTGGCCGACGCTCGGGCTGCCGCCCGCGTGGTACAAGGACCCCCCGTACCGGGCCCGGATGGTCAGGGAACCGCGGGCGCTGCTGGCCGAGATGGGCTGCCGCCTGCCCGACGAGGCCGAGATCCGGGTGTGGGATTCCTCGGCCGAGGTCCGCTACCTCGTCCTGCCGCAGCGCCCGCCGGGGACCGAGGACATGACCGAGGCGGAGCTCGCCGGGTTGGTGACCAGGGACTCGATGATCGGCGTGGCTCGCCTGTGAGCGGCCGATGAGCCTGGCGGAGATGGACCTGCCCCGCAGAAACGGTGAGCTGGCCTTCGACGCGCCCTGGCAGGCCCGGGTGTTCGGGCTCGCGGCCGCGGTCGTCGATCAGGCGTTCGGCGGCGACAGGGAACCGTTCCGCCAGCAGCTCATCAAGGCGATCGCCGACGAGCCAGGCCGCCCGTACTGGGAGAGCTGGACCGCCGCGCTCGAGACACTGGTGGCGGCCCTGCCGCTGACCGGGCGCGGCGAGGCGGAGCCGATCTGGGGGGACGCGCCCTAATCTAGGAGGCCCTGGACCAGCCGTGGACGGCCGGCCACACGCCGCTGGCGGTCCATACATTGTTGTCGGAGCCGAGGACGGCCACCCAGGTCGAGCCGCCCAGCACGCTGGTAGCGCCGGCGCCGGAGGTCACGGCGCCGCCGAGCGAGTGCCAACCGCGGCTGACCCCGCTGGTCGTACCGGCGAACTCGGCATACCACACAGCATTGTTTGTCCCGCGGGCGAACGCGACCGCGACGCCGGCCCGCGGCGAGGCGACGCCCGGGTCACCGATGATGCGGCCGCCGAGCGAGTGCCAGCCCGACCAGGTCGAACCGTTGGTGGTCGAGTCGGCCCACAGCGCGTGGTCCGTCCCGGCGGCGGCCACGTAGACGGTGCCGCCGGCATTCACCGCCGCGGGCCCGGTGCCCGCCAGCACGCGGCCGCCAATGCTGACCCAGGGTGTCACTCCGTGGTAGTTGGTCTCCTGGTCCCAGACCGCGCCGTCCGACCCCGTGTAGAAGATGCTGACGTTATTGCTCGCGGGCGCCACGACCCCCGGCGTGGTGCCCGCCCGGGGCGGCGCCGGTGCGCTGAGCCAGTTGGACGGCGGGTTGATCTGCTTCAGCCACAGCTCGTTGTCCGTGCCCCGCACATACAGGTCGGTCAGCGGCGCCAGCGATCCCGGGGGGATGAACTCCGGCCCGGGACCGCCCACGACATTGCCGCCCAGCGAGACCGGGCGGCCCGGGCTGGGCCGCAGTTTGGCCTGGTAGACCGCGCCGTCCGACCCCGTGTAGAAGATGCTGACGTTATTGCTCGCGGGCGCCACGACCCCCGGCGTGGTGCCCGCCCGGGGCGGCGCCGGTGCGCGGTGCGCGGGCGACCGCCCCGGCGGCCGGCGGCGCCGAAGCGGCCACCGCGCTGGCTGCGATGAGCGACGCCGCAGCGACGAGCGCCCATCTACCGTTCGCACCCATAGCTGCCGCCACCTCCACCGAAAGGGCTCTTATGGCAATGCACATAGAAATGCCTCCGGGGAACCCGGTCTACAGCTTCGCATTCGCCGGACCCGATCGCGGTTAATCGTCGGCACCGCGTAAGCGGCACAGACCGGCCGGCGGCGAGCCCGAGTAACACAGATACCGGCCGTGACGCTTCCCCTATGTGCGCCTGTTTCCGCCGCTGAAGGCTATGGATAGCCGTGCGTGGCACTGGTGACGCGGCCAGCGTTGCGGCACGGCGGCGGGCGTCTTGGGAGCAGGCCGCCTGGCGGCTGGCCGCGTGCGTATCCCCCGTGATCCCTGCGTGCGCGGTCGGCCCAGTCGCAGCTGGATCTCCGGCTCCCGGCTGGCCCCGCCGGCCCTCGGGGCGGCCGGGGGACTTGTGCCAGCGCCACCGAGGATCTGTGCCAGCGCCGCTGCGGCCTGTGCTGGTGCGAAGAACTCGCCGGCACGCCCTGCCGCCGCGCGCGTTGCTTCGCTAAGGTCTTGGTCACGCTACTACGACAAGAGATCGCACGCCGCGGCGGCGGACCGTGAAAGGTGAACTCGAAATGATCTTCCTGGGGATTGTCTTCGTCGCACTTGCCGCAGGGGTCGCTGTTGGGGTCATCTCGGAGACCGTGAACAACGCGGCGACCATGCCACTGGCCGTGTTCGGTAAGACCTTGCACGGGACGAGCCCGTCCGGGGTCTTTCTCATCGGCGTCGGCGTCGCGTGCGCGTTCCTGATCGGCTGCGCGTTCATCGTCAGCGGGGTGCGCCGCAGCGTCCGGGTCCGGCGCGAACTGCGTGACCTGCGTGACCAGCAGGACGAGAACGTGCAGGTGCTGCTGGCCGAGAAGGCAGAGCTTGAGCGTGAGCTCGACCGTGCGCGCCGCCCGCGCTCCGACACGTTGGTGGCCAGGCAGACCTCGCCCGTGCGGTGACTCGGCCAGGTCGTTCATCGCTGCATGGACCGGCCGCCGGGCAGCGCGCGGTTCATGCGGCTGCGATGGGCGGTGTCACGGCACCGCCGGCCGCCGGCGCTTCGGCAAGGCAGCGCGGGCTGGCGGGTCAGGCGGCAGGTGGGCCCGCATAACGGTGCCGTACTTGGCGAACAGGTTCTGGACATCAGGCAGGCCCGGCCGGCCATACGCGCCGGTGAGCAAGGCGGCGAGTTCGCCGTAGAAGTTCTCGTAGCCAGCCGGGGTGAACACGTTCAGCAGCCGCGCCGGCTCCTCGTACGGGTTGGCGAAGGCGTGCCGCACCCCTCGCGGGACGTACAGCGTGCTCCCGGCCGCGCCGACGATGCGCCGTTCGCCAAGCTGGTAGGCCACCCGCCCGGCGAGCACGAAAAAGGTCTCCTCGTGGCACTGGTGCACGTGCGCCGGCTGCCCCGCCCATTTCGGCGGCATGCTGATCACGTCGAGCGACAACACACCGCCGGTCTGCTCGGCCGTCAGCGTGATCGTGTGCCCGGCACCCGCCAGATCGACCCTGGTCCCGGCGCCGGGCTCACCGAAGAAGTGCGGCACGGCCTCAGCTGGCATGACTGGCCCCTTCGAAATCCCTCTGCTGATGCGCCGACCGGCGGGCACTGGGCGAGGCATCTCAACTGGAGAACCGCCACGGTGCCTCATCCCGTTACACCCACCGGGGGCCGGCGTCGCCGTCTAACCCCAGGGCCAGGCCGGCACCCTGGGACGAGCGGCGTTACGATCCGAACCTGGAACCGGCCAGGATCCAGTGTGGGACCGGCCGTGCCAGAGGGGAGGGTGGCCATGGACACCGCGATGTTGCGCGCCGTGCAGCAGCCGCTAAAGGATGCCTACCGCGTCGACCCGCAGTCAGCGGTCGTCACGTTGCGGGCGGAAGGCGAACTCGGCGCGGAGAGCATCAGCTGCTCGGTGGCTACGGGACAGGCGCTGGCCGTGGCGGGGTTGCATCCGGCCAGCGGCGGCGACGGTTCTTTTGCCTGCTCCGGAGACATGCTGCTGCAGGCTCTGGTGGCGTGCGCGGGTGTCACGCTGCGGGCCGTGGCCACCTCTTTGCAGATCCAGGTCCCGGCGGGAACCGTTTATGCCGAGGGCGACCTGGACTTTCGCGGGACGCTCGCGGTGAGCAAAGAAGCGCCGGTGGGCTTTGCGTCCATCCGCCTCGGCTTCGACCTCGACACCGGCGCAAGCGCCGAGCAGATCGAAACCCTGCTGCGGCTGACCGAACGCTACTGCGTCGTCTACCAGACTTTGGCGCACCCGGTTCAGATGAGCGCATCGGTCACCCGCCACGCGCCATGATCGCGGTCAACCCGGGCCGCGAGGCCAAAGCTCGGCGAGCTGCGCTGGGCTGATGTTGCCGCCGCTGCACACGATCGCCACCCGCCGGCCGGCGAACCTGACGGGCGTGCCGAGCACCGCCGCGAGGGCGGCCGCGCCGGCCGGCTCGACCAGGTTGCGTGTCTTCTCGATCATCAACCGGGTTGCGGCCCGCAGCGCGTCCTCGCTGACCAGGACGAAGTCGTCCAGCATCTCCCACAAGATCCGCTGTGGCAGCTCGAACGCGGTCCTGGTGGCCAGCCCTTCCGCGAACGTGTTTGTGGCGTCGGTGACGAGCGCGCGGGCTCGCCAGGAACGGTACGCCGCGGGAGCCGCCTCGGACTGGACGCCGATCACCTCGATCGACGGGCGGGCGGCCTTCGCCACGATGCAGGCCCCTGCCGCCCCGCTGCCGCCACCCACCGGGACCACGATCACCTCGATGCCTGGCTGGGCCTCGAGGATCTCCAGGGTGTAGGTGGCGACCCCCGCGATGAGGGACGGCTCGTCCCCGGAGTGGATGTACCGGTATCCGTGTTCGGTGGCCAGCTTTTCGCAATGCTCGCGCGCGTCGTCGAAATCACGGCCATGGAAGACCACCTCCGCGCCAAGCGCCCGCATCGCCTCCACTTTCACCGGGTTGGCCTGCTGCGGCATGCAGACGACCGCGTGCACGCCGAACAGGTCCGCCGCGTAGGCCACCGACTGGCCGTGATTGCCGGTCGAGGCCGAGGTGACGCCCTGGCGCCGCTCTGCCGCGCTCAGCTGGCTGACCAGGTGCACGCCGCCGCGGACCTTGAAGGCCCCCACAGGCTGATGGTTCTCGTGCTTGACCCACAGCCGCGCGCCGGTCAGCGTGTCGAGCGCGGGATAGCGGTAAAGCGGGGTCGGCCGCAGGTAGGGCGCGATGCGCTGCCGCGCGGCGAGCACATCGGCGAGATCTGGCACTGACAGTGCGGTCATGCCACGTGTCTACCACCGGCCGTGAGTCCGGCGCCTCAACCGGGCGGCGGAACGTGGCAGGCGCGGAAGGCGGCGTACGCGGCGCGGGGATGGCTGTCGAAGGTCATCAGGCCCATCGCGGAGATGCCGTTGAGGTGGTGGTTGTAGTTCATCCGCTGCTTGTAGTCCCGCAGCAGCCAGTAGGTGTAGCCGGCCACGGTGCCGGCCCGGTCAGCCGCCTGGCGCCAGTGCGTGCGCAGTTTGTCCGCCTGCCATTCCTCGGTTCCGGTTTCCGCGGGGCTGCCGTGCCGCCCGGGGTCGGCGTAGCTGCCGTTCTCCGTGATGAGGATGGGCGAACCCGGGTACTGGCGGTGCACGGCATCGAGCGTGGCGCCGAGATCGGCGTCGTGGCCGTAGAAGTAGCCGAAGTACTCGTTGAATCCGATGACGTCGGCCAGGTCGAAGGCGGGATCCCAGCTGGTGGACGACGCCCAGGTGATCGGCCGGTGCTGTGGATCGAGGCCGGCGGCCGTGGCGCGCAGCTGCGATATCCACCTGCGGTAGACGGCCCGGTCGGTGGTCTCCGACTCGTTGTGCAGCGACCACAGCACGACGCTCGGGTGGTTGATCTGGTTCCAGACCATCGTGGCGACCAGCGCGGCGGACAGCCCGTAGCGGCCCTGGATCTGCTGCTGGCGGGTCTGCACCCAGAAGTTGTCCGTCTCGTCGCAGACAAGCACGCCGCGCTCGTCGGCGGCATCGTAGAACTGCGGGTCGCGGGTGTAGCCGCAGTTGCGCAGGAAGTTCGCGCCCAGGTCAGCGGCGATGTCCAGGATTTCGCCGTAGTCCTGGCGGCGCATCGACCGCCCGCGTTCCCTGGTTTCCTCGTGCCAGTTGAGGCCCTTGAGAAAGACCGGCTCGCCGTTCAGGCACAGGCGCCCGCCGGCCACGGTGACGCTGCGCATGCCGTAGCGCACGGCGAGGCTGTCGGCGGCCCGTGCGTTCCCCGGCGTGTCGCCGGCCTGGGCGGGCCCGGCCTCCAGCCGGGCCGTCAGCCGGTACAGCCGAGGCTGCGCCGGTGACCACGGCAGGGCGGCGGGGATCGGCAGCACCGCGCGGACCACGCGCACCTCGCCAGGGGCGAGGTCCAGGTACAGGCTGACCGGGGCGGCATCCGCGCCGGATCCTGGGTCAAGGAGCAGCCGGCCCGCGGCGGGCTCGGTGCCATGGTGGTATACGACCGCGGCCACCGCCAGCCGGCCCTGCTCCGCGCTTGTGACCAGCTTGCTCACCGTGACCTGCGCGGTGGCCTCGAGGAACACGGCGCGGGTGATCCCGGCGTAGGGCCAGTAGTCCCCCGGCTTGTGCGGCAGCGCGGTGCGGCGCGAGACGCCCGGCCCCGCCAGCGAACCGCGATGCCACGGCCCGCGGTACACGCGCACCGCGAGCACGTTGGCGGCGTCCGGGCGGATCAGCGCGCTGACGTCCAGCGCGAACGGGGTGTGCCCGCCTTCGTGTTCACCCACGGGCACACCGTTGAGGTAGACCCGGGCCGCGTAGTTCACGGCCAGGAAACAGATCTTGACGAACCGGCCCGACCACGTGGCTGGGACATGGAAACGCGTGCGGTACCAGGCGTACCCGTCGCGAAACGCCGTCCCGGTTCCGTAGCGGCCACCGTCGTAACCGCCGAACCCAGCCGTGTCGTACAGATCCCACGGCAGCGGGACCGGGGCGGCCCGCCAGCCGGCGTCGTCGAAACCAGCTGACATCCAGCCGCGCTTGGTGCCGAGGCCGGTGGGGTCGAACGCGAAGCGCCAGCGTCCGTCGAGGTCGAGGTACTCACGTTCACCCGGGCGGTCCGCGCACACGTCGAACGACGGGACCGGCTCGCCGTACTGATACACCACGGGAAAGCCGTCCACCATGTGCACGGCCGTGTCAGCCGGCTCGCGTCCCGGGCCCAGTATCCGCTCCCTCATACGCCATTGAGTACCCGGGCTGCACCGCCCTGACCGGGCCGCCCTGACCGGGCCGCTCCGGCCGGGCCGCTCCGGCCGGGCCGCTCCGGCCGGGCCGTTCTGGCCGGGCCGTTCTGGCCGGGCCGTTCTGGCCGGGCCGTTCTGGCCGGGCCGTTCTGGCCGCTCCGGTCCGGGCCGCTCCGGTCCGGGCCGCTCCGGCGGCGTCGTCATAGGCCGTGGCGGTGCGCGCCGGTCACCTGTTCGCACACGTCGGCCTCCATCTGGGCGGAGAACGGCTCGCGCGCCACCGGATTTCCCGCGCGGTGAGCGGAAACGGCCCTGGCGGCTTCCTCCGCGATCAAGTCGGCGTTGATCGCCGCGCCGGCCTGCAAGCCCGCCGCGGCGGCCATGATGACCTGACCAGGCGGGTCGGCGACATTGCCGGCCACCCACACCCCGGGCAGGCTGGTGGCTCCGGTGGCGTCGGCGGGGACGTAGCTGCCAAGGACGTGACCGGCCATCTCGAAATCGGCTGTGCCAAGCCCCAAGGTGGCGAGCACCTCGGCGCGCGCCGCGAAACGGGGCGCGACCACGACGGCCTGGCGTGCGACGAACTCGCCGGAGCGCAACCGCACACCGGCGAGCCGGTCGTCGCGGACTTCGAGGGCGGCGACCTCGCCGTCGACGACGGCGATGCCGCGGGCGCTCAGCTCCTCGGTCTGCTCATCGGACAGGGGCGGCATGGTGTGCCTGAACAGGATCACGTCGGCGCTCAGCTGGCGAAACAACAGCGCTCCGTGTGCTGCCATCGGCCCGGTCCCGAGAACGCCGATGGCCTGGTCACGTACTTCCCAGCCGTGACAGTAGGGGCAGTGCACCACGTCGCGGCCCCACCGCTCGGCCACGCCCGGTACCTCGGGCAGCTCGTCGACGAGCCCGGTGGCGACGAGCAGCCGCCTGGCCCGGACCGAGCGGCCGCCGGCCAGGTCGACCATGAACCGGGCGCCATCGGCGGCACCGAGGGCTCCGGCCTGATCTCCGGCCTGATCTCCGGCCAGTTGCCTGGCCGCGGTGACCGCGGCGCTGACGATCCGCACGCCGTACCTGGCGGCCTCGGCGCGCCCGGCCGCGAGCAGCGCGCTCGGCGTCATGCCCTCGCTGGTCAGGAAGTTGTGCACGTGCGCGGCGGGGGCGTTGCGCGGCTCGCCGGCGTCGACGACAAGCACCGTGCGGCGCGCCCGGCCGAGCGCGAGCGCGCCGCTCAGCCCCGCCGCGCCAGCGCCGATGACCACGACGTCGTAGACCGCGTCAAGCTCGTGACGCACCGGCTCGTCCACTGTGCCCTCCCGTGCTGTGCCCTCCGCCGGGGCGGCGGTTGTCGCCCAGCCGCCGTCAGGTCCTTGCGACCCTTGCGCACCACACTGTCCGTCGGTGCGCGATTTGACAAGAAACGTTGCCGAGATGGCAAAATGGGTTCGTGCCCGACGACGCCACAGCCGTGCACGCGATCCCGCAGGACGTCCTGGATGCGGTGGGGCCCCGGCTTCGTGCGATACGGCAGCAGCGCCAGGTGACGCTGGCTGAGCTGTCCGAGGCCACCGGGATCTCGGTCAGTACCCTGTCCCGCCTTGAGTCTGGCGGACGCCGGCCGACTCTGGAGTTGCTGCTGCCCTTGGCCCGGGTTCATCAGGTGACGCTGGATGAGCTTGTCGATGCTCCCGTGACGGGGGACCCACGCATCCACCCGCGCCCTATCGTCCGGGGCGGGGTCACGCTGATCCCGTTGACCCGGCGGCCCGGCGGGCTGCAGGCCTACAAGATGATCTACCCCGCGTCCGGGCCCGCCGCTCCGCAGGCACTGCAGACCCACGAGGGCTACGAATGGCTGTACGTGCTCTCCGGGCGCCTGCGGCTGTTGCTTGGCGAGCACGACTTGACCCTCGGCGCGGGAGAGGTCGCCGAGTTCGACACCCACACGCCGCACTGGTTCGGCAACCCGGGGCCCGCCACGCTCGAGGTTCTCAGCTTGTTCGGGCCACAGGGCGAACGGCTGCACGTGCGGGCCCGCCCCACGCCCGCGCGGGCCGGGCCCTTGACCGAGCCGGCCCGGCCCCCGCCGGTGCGGGCCCGGCCTTCGCCGGAGCGGCGCAGCGACTCCGCCGCCTCACCCCGGTGACCGGGTCGTACACTGGCGTCATGACCAGTCCGAGGACCGTGCTGGTCGGCCGCCGTGAATCGTTCAACGCCGCGCATCAGCTGTGCGACCGGGGCCTTTCAGCCGACGAGAACCGGCGTCTGTTCGGGAAATGTGCGAATCTGCACGGGCACAACTACGTCCTCGAGGTTGTCGTGGCCGGCCAGATCGATGCCGCCAGCGGCTACGTCCTCGACCTCAAACAGCTTTCCGACGTCATGGGCCGGCAGATCATCAAGGACGTGGACCATCGCAATCTCAATACCGATGTCCCGTGGCTGGCCGGACGGATCCCGACGGCAGAAAACCTCGCTGTGACCTTCTGGGAAAGGCTCGAGCCGGAACTCCCGGGTGGGCTGCTGCGGTCTGTCCGGGTATGGGAGACCGACAAGAACTGGGCCGAGGTTAGTGATCACGCCTGAGCCTCCGCCCGCCCGGACGGGCCGGGAGTTGCGCAGCCGCTACACCGCTGCCGACCTTGGCGTGCTCACCCCGGACGAGGCGCGCCGGTTTGTCACCGATCGGTGCGGCGATCCGCAAGCCGACGTGACCTTGGCCTGGGAGTTGCTGTACCGGCTCGAACCCGAAATCTACGACCGGCTGGTCCGCGCGGAGTGGATCCATCCCCGCGTGCTGCACTGGCTGCCGCGAACGGCCGGCCAGATCGTCGAGGTCGGCGCGGGCACCGGACGGCTGACGCTTGAGCTCATCGACCGTGCGCGCGAGGTCGTGGCGATTGAGCCTGCGGCGCCCTTTCGCCAGATCCTGAACAGGAAGCTGGCGAAAGCGGATCACGGATACCGCGCGCAGGTGGTCCACGGCTTCTTCGATGACCTGCCGGTTGCCGACGGTTTTGCCGATCTGCTCGTCGCGTGTTCGGCTTTGACCGCCGCCCCCGGCCACGGCGGTGCGGCCGGCCTGGCCGAAATGGAGCGGGCGTGCCGGCCGGGCGGCTGCGTCGTCATCGTCTGGCCGAACAATCTCGGCTGGCTCGCCGCCCACGGCTACCGGTACGTTCGCTTCGCGGGCGCGATGTGGGTCGAGTTCGCCAGCCACGAAGAGGCGGTCGAGCTGGCCGAGATCTTCTATCCGCACGCGGTCGCCGAGATCCGCCGCCGCGGCCTGCGGCGGGTTCCCTACGAGGTGCTCGGCGTCAATCCGCCGCGCGACCTCGCCTTCAAGGTGCTTGCGCGATGAAGATCGCAATAATCGCGCCGCTCGTGACACCCATCACCGAGACGCAGCACGGTGGCTCGCAGAGCTTCGTGTCCGATCTTGCGCGCGGCCTGGCCGGCCGAGGTCACCAGGTCCACGTCTACGCCGCGTCAGGATCGGAGGTGCCAGGGGTCAAGGTGATCGACACCGGGGTCGACCCCCGGTCGCTGGTGGCCACGCTCTACCGGGCTTCCGGCGCGGCCGCCAGCGAATCGGCGGCCGCCGATAGGGCCTTCGCCAGCGTCTACGCCACCGTCAGGCAGACCCGGTACGACGTTATCCACAATCACGCCTTCGACGCGCCGGCCGTAAGGCTCGCCACCGCGCTGCCCGCGCCCGTGGTGCACACGCTCCATCTTCCGCCGGACGACGCCGTTGCGGCCGCGCTGCGGCACGCGGCCCAGCGCGCCGGGGCGCCCGCCGTGGCCTGCGTATCCGCGTTCCAGGCGAGCGCCTGGCGCCGGGCCGTCCGGGTCGACGCGATCCTGCCGCCGTACGTGCCGACCCGTGTCATCCCCTGGTCGCCCGAACCCGGCGAGGGCGCCGTCTTCGCTGGCAGGCTGAGCCCTGAGAAGGGAGCCGCGGAAGCCATCGACATCGCCAGGGCGGCCGGGGTCGGCATCGACGTCTACGGCGACCCCTACGACGCCGAGTACGCCCGCGAGCAGATCGGCCCGCGGCGTGACGCGCCTGACGTGGCGGTGCATCCCGGAGTGCCGCGAGCGTCCCTGTGGGTGGCGATGGCCCGCGCAGCGGTCGTGGTCTGCCCGGCACAGTGGGACGAACCCTTCGGGATGGCCGCCGCCGAGGCCCAGGCGTGCGGGACTCCAGTCGTCGCGTTCAAGCGCGGCGGGCTGGGTGAGGTGATCGTGGATCATGTGACCGGTTTCCTGGTCGCGCCCGGCGACATCCGGGCGGCCGCCGGCGCCGTCGGGATGGCCGCGGGTATCTCGCGCTCGAAGTGCCGCGAGCATGCGGCGCGCCATCTCGACCTGGACCGTAGTCTGGACGCTCACGAGCGGCTCTACCAGAGGGTCGTCGGCCAGGGTGGAGGGGCCGCGGTCAATGAGTGACCAGGGGCATTGGCTGGCCGGCCGGGTGGTGGTGATCACGGGCGCCAGCCGGGGGATCGGCGCTGCCACCGCCGAGGCCATTGCCGCGGCGAACGCTCACGTCGTTCTCGCGGCTCGTGACCGCGAGGCTCTCGACGGCGTCGCCCGCCAGATCCGGGCGGCCGGTGGCGAAGCGACGCCAGCGCCGACCGACGTCAGCGAGGCCGAAGATGTCGAGCGGCTTTTCGGCACCGCTGCGCGGGTCGGCCGCCCGGCCGCGCTGGTCTGCGCGGCCGGCGTGCTGACGTCCGTGCCGTTTGCGGAAACCACGTGCGAGATCTGGCAGCAGACCCTGGGGGTCAACCTGACCGGGTCGTTTCTGTGCTGTCGTGCGGCATTCACCGCCATGCGCCCGGCCGGCGAGGGGCGGATCGTCAATATCGCCTCGCTCTCCGGTGTCTACGCCACGGAGAAGTTCCCTGGGCTGGCCGCGTACAACGTCTCCAAGTACGGGATCATCGGCCTCACCGAGGCGATCGCGGTGGAAGGCAGACCCCACGGCATCAGCGCAATCTGCGTGAGCCCCGGCGCAGTCGACACCCAGATGCTGCGCCGGGCCAACCCCGACCTTCGTCCCGGCCTGACGCCCGGCGAGGTCGCGGACCTGATCCTGGCGCTGCTTGACAGCCCGTTGGCTCCGGCCAGCGGGGCGAACATCCCCCTCTTCTCGAACGTGCCGCCCGATTGAACGCCCTGGCCGGCGGCCGCGCCTAAGCGCCGCGCACCAGCGACCACAGGTCCACCCGTTCGTCGGTGAGCATGCGCTGCGCAGGCCGGGCCCGGGCGGCTACGAGCTGTGCGCATGCGGCCATCTCCAGGTCGGTGTCAAGCTCCGGGTCACCTCCGCGGTCAAGTCCCGCAGCGGCCTGCACCAGCCCTTCGCGCAGGTAGAAGCCAATCAGCTTGCCCTCCGCCAGGCTCCCGCGGATCACGAACTCGTCCCACGCCGTCGCGTGGCCGACGTACTCGAGCTTGTGCTCGTATTGATCGGACCAGAAGCTGTGGATGTAGCTGTACGGAGTGGCCGAGCCCAGCATGGATCTCGCCGCCGCGGCACCCTGTTTCTCCGCGTTGTTGTAGTGCTCGACACGGACCCGGCCGAAAATCGGGTGGAGATGGTTCGCGACATCGCCGGCCGCAAAGACATCGGCCGCGCTTGTCCGGCAAAGTTCGTCCACCAAAATGCCGTTCGCCTGCGCGATCGGCGATCCCGCGACGCTCGGCACATCGGGCTGTATCCCGATACCGGCGACGGCGAAATCGCAATCGATGTGATCGCCGTTGCCGGTCCTGACCGCCTCAAGCCGCCCGGTTCCTTCGAACGCGACAATCTCGTCTCCAGCCAGCAGCGTGACGCCGTTCGCGCGGTGCATGGCGCTGAATGCCGCGCCGATCTCCTTGCCGAGCACCCGCTCAAGCGGATCGGCCCCTGGAAAGATCGCGGTCACCTGCACCCCGAGCTGCGTCAGGGACGCCGCCATCTCGCAGCCGATGAAGCCCATACCCACCACCACCGCGCGCCGGCCCGCCACCGCCTCGCGCTTGATCGCGTCGCACTCGGCTACCGTGCGCAGGTAGTGAATCCCGGGCAGGTCAGCCCCGGGGATCTCGAGCGTCCGTTTTCGTCCGCCCGTGGCTATCAGGAGCTGCTGATACTCGAGCTCTTGGCCCGAGTCGAGTACCACCCGGTGCGCCGCGGTATCGACGGCGGCGACGATGGACTCGACCAGGCGGTCCACGTCGTGCTCTGCGTACCAGCCGGCCGGCCGGACGTACCAGCCGTCAAGATCCTCCTCGGACCGCAGGTACGTCTTGGACAGCGGCGGACGGCCGAAGGGGACGCCCGGTTCCCGGCTGATGAGTACGACCCGGCCCCGGAAGCCCTCCTCCCGTAGCGTTACGGCGGCGTTGCCCCCCGCCATGCCGCCGCCGACGATCACTATCGGGTTCCCACCGGTTCTCTCTGGCATCGAGTACATTCTGCCGTCACCGGCCGACCGGGAGGGCGTCCCCCGGGGCAATTGTTATATCCTTCGGCTGCTGGTGGCCGGCGTTTGGCGCGGGGGGATCCCGGGGGGTCGCCCCCGCGGGGCAACACGTGCAGGCCGCCCGCCGAGCCTCACCACCGTCAGCCCGCCCCGGCCGTCACTGCGGTGCGCCGCCTCACCGGACACGGCCGGCCAGCCGTCCGCGCCGAACGGGACCGCACCCGGAAGGTGCACCCAGCCGAGCGAAGTGGTCTGCTTCACCTCGACGGTGAGCGCCGCGAACACGTCCGGGTCGACGAGTGTGGGGTGCGGGCGGATGACGGTCTGGTACACGTAGTCGGAGGCGATGAACGCGAGCTCAGTGCCGGCCGTCGTGAGCAGCCGCTTGAGCGGTGGCGCGTCGAGCAGTTGGAAAAGGTGGTTGACGGCGGCGCCCACGAAGCCGTGCGCGTCGCGGTGCACCTGGCCGATGTGGCACGCGGCCCGCAACTGGATGGCGGCGGCCGGGCTTGAGAGCCTGTTGTGCCGCCGGAGCAGCCCGCGGAGCCGTTCGAGCAGCGGGTCGACAAGACCGGCGGCCGGGAGGGTGGCAGGCACGACGACAAGCACGCCGTCGCCGCGATCCTCATGGACACAGGCGCGCCACGGCACCCCAGATCCGTCGAATGCGCGCTCGAGCATCTGGTACAGCGCTGCATGCAGGTAAAGCAGGACATCGTCGTCGCGTTCTGGCCCGCAGAACCCGGCGATGTCGACGGCGAACAGCCCGCATATCCGCCCGGCCTCGTCGGGAATTCCGGTCCGTGCCTTCATCGCCTGCTCCTCACCGTCGCCATGACCCTTGCGACCATGGATACGTTGCCGGCCAGGCGACCGGCGACCCTTTCCGCGCTCCGGGACTGTCCCGATGGCGGTGACCGCGGGAGGGGCGCGGAATGCCCGCTTCCCTCCTGTCCCGGATGATCCCGGGCATCGCGCGCCCGGCGGGGCCGCGGCATCCCGGCTCGTCCCGGTGCTTTGGTGACCAGCCGAGCGGAAAGCACCGGGACGGCCGGCAACCGGGAGTTGCCCGGACGCGTCATTCGGTAGCTGCGCGCCCCCCGGCCGCGCGACCATGGGTACAGCACGGCCGGCCGTCCGCGCCGCACCCGTCGGGGCCGGCCGGTACCGCGTGAGGAGGTAGTCCTGTGCGGCAGTGCGATCATCGTCGCCGCGGCGGGCACCCTGACTGGCGCCGCTCGCCGCCGGTACGGCCAGGACCGCGGCGGGGCGCCGCCCGGATGGAGTAGGCGAACCGCGTGACCGCGAACGCAGAATGGCCGGCCGAACTGGCCGTTGCCCTGGTCAGCCTGCTGCATTCCGATCCCCGCCGCACGCTCGCGCGGCTCGCCGACGAAACGGGACTGCAGCAGCGGACGCTGGCCGAGCTCACGTCAGGTAACCGGCCGCTGTCGTGGGAGGTCACCTGCGCTTACGTCACCGCCTGCGGCGGCGACAAGGAGGACGTGCACGCGCTTTGGGCCCGCGCCGTGAGCGTGCTGGAGAAACCGCCATGGCGCAAGCATGACGCCGCTGGGCAGATCATCGGGTTGTGGGAGCGGCGTGATCCGGTCGGCCGGCTTCCCGACCCCTGCCACGCGACCACCGAGTCCGAGCTGAACAGTCAGCTGAACAGGCTCCGGGCCTGGGCCAACGTTCCGCTCAGGGAACTGGAAACGCGCACCTGGCCCAAGGTGTCCGACAGCACGCTGAGCGAACTGCTCAACAATCATCGCCGGCTCACCCCGAACCGGGCTGAGATCCTCGCCGCCGCGTGTGGGCTGCCACCGTGGGAGGCCAGCCGCTGGGCGGAGGCCACGGCACGGGTCACCCAGGCCGGGCCGGCCGGGACAGATACCCACCAGCCCGCGGCCGCCCGCGCGCCCGCCCCGGCCGCAGACGGGCATCGGCTCGGGTGGCTGCCACCCGCGGAAGGCCGCGGCCGGCTGCGGCTGGCCGCGGCGGCCGCAGCGATCTTCGCGGCCGGCGTCGTGTGCGGCGCGGCGGTCCTCGCCGCTCGGGCCGGCCAGCGCGCCGACTTCGTGTACCTGCGGTACCCGCAACCAGTCACCGTCGCGCCGGGATCGGCAACCGGCTTCTCCCTGTCCCCGCTGCCCGGCGATCGCCAGGACTGGTACCTGGATCTCCGGCTTCGCCTCGGCTACACCGACCCGATCGCGAACTGCATCAGCGCGGCCCAGATCACCTACCGCATCGACGTCGACGGCAAGGTGCGCCGGTCGGGCAGTTCGGCCGCAGGCCAGACCGAGGTGGCGGCGACCGACATTCATCTCGGCCCGGCCAGCACCGTCCGCATCGCGGTCACGGTGCACGATCCCGCCGGATGCACGCTCACGCTTGATCCGACCGGAACCACGGCCCATCCCGCGACATGACACGACCTGGATGATCGGAGCTGCCATGCCAAGCATCCGGCTCACCGCGCTGACGTTGTTAGCCGTCTTCACCGCCGCGGCCTGCACCGCGGGGCCGACGGCCAGTCACGCCAACCTGGCCAGCGCCCCGGGCCCGCTGTGGAACAAGACCACGCTGACCATAGCGGTCAAGATCGACGAACCAGGAATCGGGTATATCGAGAACGGCGATCCGGCCGCACGCACCGGCCTCGATATCGATGTCGCCGGCTACATCGCCCGCCATCTCGGCCCAAGGCCCAAGGGCATCTTCTTCGTCGACGCCACCTCGGGGAGCCGTGAAGCCCTGATCACGGGCAACAACCCGGCCCGGACCAAGGTCGACCTCGTTATCGCGAGCTACTCGATCGACGACGCACGGGCCGCGGTGGTCGCCTTTGCCGGGCCCTATCTGATCGCCGGGCAGAGCGTCCTGGTCAGGAAGAGCGACGCGTCCATCCTCGACGACACTGACGGCTACCACCTGGAGATGAGCCTTCGCAATCTCAACGTATGCAGCGTCGACGGCTCGACGTCAGCGGCGCGGCTGATCCAGGCCTTCGGCCACGCGTGGGCCGCTGCGCACCTCGTCCTCCAGGCTGGCTACCAGGATTGCGTCAGCAAGCTGGTCGCGGGGGCGGTCAGCGCCGTGTCCACCGACAACGCCGTGCTCGCCGGGTACCTGCATCTGCCGCAGTACAGTGGCCAGCTCCACCTGGCCGGGCACACTTTCTCCACCGAGGCATACGGCGTCGGGCTGGCCAGAAACGACACCGCGGACCGCGCCGCCATCGATGCCGTGCTGCGGAAAATGATCGCCGACGGTGATTGGGCCAGATTCGTCCGGCGCGACCTCGGCCCGGAAGCGGGACCCCTGCTCACGGTCACCCCGGCACCAGGCCACTGATCCGGCTGCCGCCACTGATGCCGCGCCGAGCGCCATGCCCGTGCCGCGCCGGCTGATCGCTCCGCGGCCTGATGCACCGCGCCGCCTGTCGCCGGAACCTTCGTCACTCCTTTTTTTAAGTCTTTACGAAAGTCGGTGCCGCTGGTAATCTCGCCGGGAGTGCACTCTCCATTGGATCTTCGTCATCGGCCCGCCAGCCGGTGGGCGCCCTGGTGTGGATGTCCAACCGCGTTCTGCCTGACCCAGAACGTACTGCCGCCGGACCGTAAGGCCCACGGGTTGAGTGGCGCGATCTGCTTCAGGCTGCCGCCAGCTTCGTAACCTCGGACGGCCTGTACCCGCCGTCCGGTACGCCGTCGATACCCGGCGACCGATCAACTGTCACACAGCTAGTGGGAGCTCCCATGAACAAGTTCCGCCGCACACTAGACCGCACATTAGGCCGCGCGCTGGGCCGCACGTTCCGCCGCACCGGCCGAGCGTCCCGGGCGCTGCTGATCGTGGTCGCCCTCGGATCGGCGATAACGCTGGCGCAGACCCAGGCGCCGGCCTGGGCGCTCTCGCCGCCGCCGCCGCCGTCCGGCGACGAGCTGACCGCCAACGCCGACTCGTCGATTACGATCACCTGGCCGGCCAGCCCGGGCGCGACCAGCTACAACATCTACCGCGGCACCAGTTCGGGCGGCGAGGGGAACACGCCGATCGCGTCGACGACCAACACGACCTACACGGACAAGAACCTCAGCAGCACGCCCGTGTACTTCTACCAGCTCACCGCGGTCAACTCCGCCGGCGAGTCGGCGCGCACGCCCGAGGACGCCTCGAAGACCCCGCCGCCGATCGGGACCGGCGGTAACACGTCCGGCGTGACCGTCGGCAGCGGAAAGGTCTGGTACTGCGAGGACGCCCTGCTCGGCGGGTTCGACTGGTTCCAGACGCTGAGCGGCTGGTTCCCGCAGGTCCTCGGCTCCTCGGGCTCGATCTCCCCGAATCAGCGGGTCGTCGACATGGCCTACGCGACCAAGGGCACGATGACCTTCAACAACGTCAGCGTGCCGACCAGCGGCCTGTACACGATCGACTGGCGCTACGCCTTCCAAGGCGGGCTCTTCCCTGGCGTCACCAACCGGCAGATGGGGCTCTCGGTCAACGGCACCGTGATCACGACCACGGAGCGTTTCCCGATCACCGGCAGCTTCGATGTCTATCAGCACTCCTTCCTTCAGGCTCACCTGAACGCGGGCGTCAACTCCGTCTCCATGCTCGCCGTCAGCGATCATGGGGTTTCCCGGGTCGACCAGCTGACCGTGACCCCGGCGACCGCCTCCGTCCCCAGCGGGCCGACGAATCTGTCGGGGACGCCGGGCAACACGACGGTGAAGCTGTCGTGGACCGGCAGCACCAGCGGCAACCCGACGTCGTACAGCATCTACCGCGGAACCAAGTCCGACGGCGAGGCGATCACGCCCATCGCCACCGTGACCGGCACGACCACCACGTTCACCGATACCGGCCTGAACAACGGGACGACGTATTTCTACAATGTCGCCGCGAACAACAGCGTGGGAGTCTCACCTGACTCCAACGAGATCTCCGTCGCGCCCGCGGCCACCGGCACACCCCCCGCCGCCCCGACCGGTCTCACGGCCGCGGCGGGCAACGGCTCGGTGGGCCTGACCTGGACCGCAAGCACCGGCGCCACCAGCTACAGCATCTACCGCGGTACGACCTCCGGAGGGGAGGGCACCACCGCGATCGGCACGAGCACGTCCGCCAGCTTCACCGACACCGGCCTGAACAACGGCACCAAGTACTACTACCTGGTCACCGCGACCAACAGCATCGGCACGTCGGGAAACTCCAACGAAGCCAGCGCCACGCCGACGACCGGGTCGGGCGCCCTGCTGCTGTCACAGGGCAAGCCCGCCACCGCGTCGTCGGTGCAAAGCGCCTCGTACCCGGCGTCGAACGCCGTCGACGGGAACCTCTCGACCCGCTGGTCGAGCGCGTTCAGCGACCCGCAATGGCTGCAGGTCGACCTCGGGGCCACGCATACCATCAGCCAGGTCACCCTGAACTGGGAAAACGCCTACGGCAAGGCCTTCCAGATCCAGACGTCCAATGACGGCACGACGTGGACGACCATCTTCTCGACGACGACCGGCACCGGAGGCGTGCAGACCGTCCCGGTGACCGGCAGCGGACGATACGTCCGGATGTACGGCACGGTACGGGGGACCGGGTACGGCTACTCACTGTGGGAGTTCCAGGTCTTCGGCAGCTGACACCCGCACGTAAGACCGCCGCGCGGCGCCGCGGATCGCAGGGGTTATAGCACCTGTGATCCGCGGCGCTGACGCCCGGGCCGCGCGGGCGCGGTGGGGAAGGTCGGCGGCAGGCCGAAGGTCGCGAACAACGACGGCTCCTGAAAGGCCACCATCCGCGCGATGCCGCCGTCGGCGACCGTGCCCACCTGCACGGAGTGCGCGTGGTGGGCGCCGTCGGCGCCGCGCCCCGGCCGGAACTCATCGGCGCCCGGCCTCGAGCGGGGGGTTGCCGGGGTCGCCCCTAGGCTGACGTACATCCGGACAGGCGCCTTGATCCAGGGGCGGGGCGATGGCACAACGGCTGGGCACGGCGAGCACCAACGGGCAGCCCGACGCTGTCGTCGTGGGCAGCGGCCCCAACGGCCTGGCGGCGGCGGTGACGCTCAGCGCCGCCGGGCTCCGCGTGCACGTCATCGAGGGCGCGGTCACGGCCGGCGGGGGGTGCCGGACCGAGGAGCTCACGCTCCCGGGCTTCCGCCACGACGTGTGTTCTGCGGCGCACCCGCTCGCGGTCGCCTCGCCGTTCTTCCGCCGGTTCGACCTGGGCGCGCGGGGCGTCAGGTTCGCCGAGCCTGAGGTGCAGTTCGCTCATCCGCTCGACGGCGGGCGCGCGGCGGCGGTCACCCGGCCGGTAGCGGCCACCGCCGCGAGCCTCGGCCCGGACGCCGGCGCCTACCTGCGGCTGTTCGGGCCGCTCGTGCGCAACGCCGAGGGCCTCATCGACGGTCTCCTCTCCTCGCTGCGCCGGCCGCCCAGGCACCCGCTCGCCCTCGCCGCCTACTCGATGCACGCCCTCCGCCCGGCGGCCGCCGTCGCCCGCCGGCTGCGCACCGACGAGGCGCGCGGCCTGTTCGCGGGCGTCGCCGCGCACGTGATGATGCCACTCACCGCAGCCCCGACCGCCGGTGCGGGCCTGATGCTCGGCGCGCTCGCGCACGCCGTCGGCTGGCCGGTGGTGGCGGGAGGCAGCGCCAGGCTCACCGATGCCATGATCGCGGCCGTCGTCGCCGCGGGTGGCAAGGTCGAGACGGGCCGGTGGGTGCGCAGTTTGGATGAGCTCCCACCCGCCCGGGCGGTCCTGCTCGACGTCGCGCCGCGTTCGTTGCTTTCGATGGCCGGGGACCGGCTGCCGTCACGGTACCGGGCCGCGCTCGGGCGCTTCCGTTACGGCCCCGGTGTTTTCAAGGCCGACTTCGCGCTGTCCGGCCCGGTGCCATGGTCCAGCGAGGCGTGCCGGCGGGCCGGGACCCTGCACCTCGGCGGGACCTTCGAGGAGATCGCCGCCGCGGCGGCGGACGTCGCCGCGGGGCGGCACCCGGACCGCCCGTACGTCCTGGTCGTACAGCCGGGCGTCGCCGACCCGACGCGCGCTCCCGCGGGCCTGCAGACACTGTGGACCTACTGCCACGTGCCGTCCGGGTCGGCCGTCGACATGACCGCCCGGATCGAGGCGCAGGTCGAGCGCTTCGCGCCCGGCTTCGGAGATCTCGTGCTCGCCCGCCACACGCGCACCGCGGCGCGGGAGGAGGCGGATAACCCGAACTACGTCGGCGGCGACATCGCCGCGGGTATGCAGTCCGTGCGCCAGACCCTGCTCCGCCCGGCCGCGCGCCTGAACCCATACCGCACCCCGCTCCGCGGCGTGTATCTGTGCTCGTCGTCCACGCCGCCGCTGCCCGGCGTGCACGGCCGCTGCGGCGAACTCGCAGCGCTGAGTGCGCTGCGCGACGTTTTCGGCCTCCGTCAGCCGCCCGACCTGAGCCCGGCACCGGCCGACGGCACGCCGCGGGTCAGGAGCGCGCCCTGACCGGCCGGCGCGACGGAATGCGAGCTGATATCGGAGCATTCGTGCGTATTCGTACTGACATGCCCATTTCTCGTTAATCCTGCTTCGGGCTGTGCTGCGTCGTGCCCGCGTTCTCCGCCTCGGCGGACTTCGCGATCGACAAGGACGCCGGGCAGCCCTGCCCGAACCTGCGACCTGACTTCCGCTGCTCCATTCACGATCGCCTGCGGCAGCAGGGCTTGCCCGGTTGCGCGGTCTACGACTGCTTCGGCGCCGGGCAGCAGGTCGCCCAGGTCACCTTCGGCGGGCACTGGTGTGCGGGCACACCGGTCCCACCAGTCCCGCACACCTCACGAGCCGTGCCCGCGGTTACCAGCGAGCACGCCGGGCGCGCTGCTTCGGACGTTCCTCGCCGAGAACGTCCCTCGCCTCGTAGCTTGGGGCCGCTCCCCGGCCGGCAGCCGCCGGTCCCGGCGCGGCAATCCTGCTGGGCCAGTGATACGTAACTGTGTAATCATGTCCGCGGATGCCGAGCCGACCCTGGGGAGCGAGGATGGCCGAGCCGGAACTTGTCGTCGAGAACCGCGAGCACCTGTGGAACCTGCTGATTCAGGCAGCACAGCTGGAGCATCTGATCATGTGCCAGTACCTGTACGCCAGCTTCAGCCTCAAGACCGATCCGGACGAGGGCCTGACCGCCGAGGAGGCGGACGCGGTCGGCCGGTGGCGCAAGATGCTCACCGGCATCGCCATCGAGGAGATGCTGCACCTCGCTCTCGTCGCGAACGTGATGACCGCGATCGGCGCCGCGCCGTCGCTCAGCCGGCCCAACTTCCCGCGGCGCTCGGAGTACCTGCCGCCGGGGGTGCAGTTCGCGCTGCAGCCGTTCGGCGAGGCTTCGCTGACTCATTTCCTGTACCTGGAGCGGCCGGAGGGAATGCAGCGGCTCGACGCGGCGGGATTCGTCCCCGGTGAGCCGCCGCCAGATCCGGTCGAACCGACCGAGATAATGCCCAGGCGGCAGGATTTCTCGACGGTGGGGCATCTTTACCGCGGAATCGTGCACGGGCTGAGCCATCTGGCCGGCCGCCTCGGCGAGCAGGCCCTTTTCGTCGGGCCGCCGCGCGCCCAGGCGACGCCGGAGATGTTCCGGTGGCCGCAGCTCATCGCGGTGACCGGCCTCGACTCGGCGCACGCGGCGATCGAGGAGATCATCGAGCAGGGTGAGGGCGCCCGGGGCGACTGGCAGCCGGCGCATTACGGCCGGTTCCTCAGCATCTGGGAGGAATACCGGCAGCTGCGGAAGCGGAACCCGTCGTTCGAGCCGGCCCGGCCGGTCATTCCCGCGTTCACCGGCCAGCCGTTCGACATCTCCGAGCCGCAGACGCTGGTGACCGAACCGGCCACCCGCACGGTCGCCGAGCTGTTCAATCTCGGCTACGAGCTGCTGCTGCAGCTGCTGACCAGGTTCTTCACCCACACCGACGAGACCGGCGAGCAGCTCAGCGCGCTCACGGAAAGCGCGTTCGGGCTGATGGCTGGAGTGCTCGGCCCGCTGGGCCGCGCGCTGACGCGGCTGCCCGCCGGCGGCGAGCATCCGGGCCGCACGGCCGGCCCGACCTTCGAGATGTACTACCAGATGGGAAACTTCGTACCCTGGCGCGGCGCCGCGTGGGCGCTGCTTTCCGAGCGGGCCGCGGGGCGGTCTGCCCACTGGCGTGCCCGCCGGTTTGCCCGGCGGCGTGCCCGCCAGTGTGCCCAAATCCGTCGGCGCCGTGGCCGAGGCGGCCGCCGCGGTCGCGGCGCGGCTCGCCAGCCACGTGCCGCCCGAGCTGCGCCCAAGCTGAGCTTCCCCGCCCGCCACCTGCCCTCGCCTTGACACCCTGGCTGCTGTCAGTATGCTTTAACTATGACGATAGATAAACAGACTAGGGGTGCGCGCGGCGGCGGAGACGATGGTGGCGCGCCAACCGCGGGCGGTGGTGGTGATGATGCTGCTGCGTCGGGCGCGGGGGGCGGTGGTGACGTCGGTGCGCCAGGCGCGGGCGGCAACGGGGGCGCCGGCGCGGATGGCAGCGGGGGCGGCGACGGGAGGGCGCCCGGCCGCCGCGAATCCGTCTCGCCGATCGAGTTCCGGCTGGACCCATCCTCGGGCGTGCCGACCTACCTGCAGCTTGTCCAGCAGGTCGAGCATGCGCTGCGGCTCGGCTACCTGCACCGGGGCGACCAGCTGCCGCGGGTCAGGGACGTGGTCGGCTCGCTGGCCATCAACCCGAACACGGTGCTGAAGGCCTACCGCGAGCTTGAGCACCGGGGCCTCGCGGCCGGCCGGCCCGGGCAGGGCACGTTCGTGGAGGGCACGCTCAGCCAGGTCGCGCTGCCGGAGCTGACCGCGCTGCGGCGATCCCTGGTCACCTGGCTGGTCACGGCCGACCAGGCGGGGCTCGACGAAGACGGGATCGTCGCGCTGTTCACAAGTGCGCTGCAGGATTTCCATGAGCGCCGCGGCGGCCCTGACCAGCGCCGCGGCGGTCCTGATGAGCGCCGCGGCGGTCCTGACCAGCGCCGCGGCGGTCCTGACCAGCGCCGCGGCATCGGCAGTATCCGGACGGAGGAGATCGCGTGAACGTCATCGAGAGCGCGGCGCTCGGCAAGCGCTACCGGCGCACCTGGGCGCTGCGGGAGTGCACGCTCGCGATCCCCGCCGGGCACGTCGTCGCGCTGGTCGGGCCGAACGGCGCGGGCAAGACCACTCTGCTGCACATATCGGTCGGCCTGACCGGGCCGACATTGGGCCGCGTCACCGTGCTCGGCGGCGAGCCGCCCGGGTCGCCGCCCGCGCTCGACGGCATCGCCTTTGTCGCCCAGGACGCACCGCTCTACAAGAACCTGTCCGCGGCCGACACCCTGCACCTTGCGCGCAACCTGAACCGGCGCTGGGACCAGCGGCACGCGGAGGCGCGGCTGGCCGAGCTTGGCATCCCGCTGAAGCAGAAGGTCGGCAAGCTGTCCGGCGGCCAGCAGGCGCAGATGGCGCTCACCCTGGCCCTCGCCAGGCGCCCGCAGCTGCTCGTGCTCGACGAGCCGCTGGCCATGCTCGACCCGCTGGCCAGGCACGACTTCATGGCCTCGGTGATGGCGGCGGTGGTGGACGACGGCGTGTCCGTGGTGCTGTCCTCGCACGTGCTCGCCGAGCTCGAACGGGTCGCCGACTACCTGATCGTGCTGTCCCGCGGCCAGGTACAGGTGGCGGGCGAGGTCGACGACCTGCTCGCCAGGCACCGCCTGCTGACCGGCCCGGCCGCTGATACAGGCAAATATGCCGAACGGCTTCGCGTGGTGCACGCCCGCCGCGCGGAGGCTCAGGCTCATCTGCTCGTCCGGACCAACGGTGTGGCCGACCCGGTGCCGGACGGCTGGGAGTCCCACCACGTGGGCCTGGAGGAACTCGTGCTCGCGTATCTGCGCGAGCCGGGCGCGGCCGCGCTGCCCGGTCCTGTTCCGCATCGGGCCGCGGGCCAGGCGGCGGTGACGACGTGACCGCGCTGACCGTGCCGGTGCCTTCGGCCAAACGGCGGCCGGTGCCCTGGACCAGGCTCGCCTGGGTCACCTGGCGCCAGCACCGGGTCGCGCTCGCCGGCGCGGCGATCCTGCTGGGCGGGCTGAGCCTGTACCTGCTGATCGCCGGGCTCAAGGCGCGCGCCGCGATGACCAGTCTCGGGCTGAACGCCTGCCATCCGGTCACCGTCGCGAGGTGCGCGACGCAGCTGCAGATATTCCAGAACGAGGGCTACTACTCACCCGCGCCGACCATCTCGGGCTTGCTGCAGGTCGTGCCGGTGCTGATCGGCGTGTTCGCCGGGGCACCGCTGCTCGCCCGTGAGCTTGAGACAGGGACGTTCCGGTTCTCGTGGACCCAGGGCTGTGGGCGGACCCGCTGGGCGATCGGAAAGCTGGCGCTGCTCGCGGCCGCGCTGACCGCCGCCGCGGCCGCGTTCTCCCTGCTCTTCTCCTGGTACTACCAGCCCTTCTTCGCGCAGCGACTTGACGGCGTGCTCGCGCCGCAACTCTTCGATCTGCGCGGCGTCGCGTTCGCCGCGTGGACGCTGGCCGCGTTCGCCATCGGCGTGTTCGCCGGCGTGGTGATCAGGCGCGTCGTACCGGCCCTGGCAGCGGGCCTGGCCGTCTGGACCGGCCTGGACCTGGCGACCGCGTTGTTCCTCCGCGGGCACTATCAGGCGCCGGTCACCACCCCCACCTTCCCGCTGAGGGTGGGAGACAGCATCCCATGGGTGCTGCGGTCGTGGTGGACCGGGCCTGACGGTCACGTCATGAGCTCGCGCGCGATATTTGGCGTGCTCGGGCAGATGAAAACGGCGGTGGGGCCGCGGGGCTCGAACGGCGCGGCTGTGCGGTGGCTCGCCCAGCGCCACTACATCCAGTGGACGACTTACCAGCCGGAGAGCCGCTTCTGGCACTTCCAGCTCATCGAGGGCGGCTGGCTGCTCGCGCTCAGCCTGGTCCTGTTCGCCGCGACCGTGTGGCTGGTCCGCCGCCGCGCGGCGTGAGCGCCGCGGATATGGAGGTCCAACGATGACCGCGATCACCGCGCAACCGCCGGCGACGGGTGCGGGCTCCCGGCCGCGCCTCGGCATGGCCTGGGTCACCTGGCGCCAGCACCGGCTCGCACTGGCCGGTGCCGCTGCCCTGCTCGGCGGGCTGAGCCTGCTGATGCTGGTCAACGGGCTGCGGATGCGCGCCGCGTTCAGCAGTCTCGGGCTGAACGCCTGTCATCCGGTCACCATCGCCCGCTGCGCCGCGCAGCTATCGATCTTCGACAACGGCTACAGCGCGTGGGGGCACGAGATCCCGGGGCTGCTGCAGGTCGTGCCCGTGCTCGTCGGCGTGTTCATCGGCGGGCCGCTGCTTGCCCGGGAGTTCGAATCCGGCACGTTCCGGTTCGCCTGGACCCAGGGCACCGGCCGGGTCCGCTGGGTGGTCACCAAGCTGATGCTGCTCGCGGTGGCGGTGACCGCCGCGAGCGCCGCGTTCAGCCTGCTGTTCTCCTGGTGGTACCGGCCGTTTTTCGCGGCGGGCGGCAGCCTGATGACGCCCGCGATCTTTGATCTGTCCGGCGTCGCCTTCGCCGCCTGGACACTGGCCGCCTTCGCCATCGCCGTGTTCGCCGGGATGGCGATTCGCCGCACCGTGCCCGCGATGGCAGCGGCCATGGCCGCTTGGGCCGGGCTGGCCGGCGTCACCGTGTTCTACCTGCGGCCCGCCTACCAGGCCCCGATCGTGATCAAGCAGACGTCGGCGGTTCACCACCTGGCTCACAGCATCACGATCAGCCTGAGCGGCGTCCCGCCCCTGCCGCGGTCGTGGGTGTTGCGGACCTGGATGTCTCCCCCGCCTGGGACACAGCATCTCGCCACGCTCAACGCGGTTACCACCGTATGGACGAAATACCAGCCGGACAGCCGGTTCTGGCACTTTCAGCTCATCGAGGGCGGCTGGCTGGTCGCGCTTGCCCTGGTCCTGTTCGCCGCGACCGTGTGGCTGGCCCGCCGCCGCGCATGAGGTCGTGGTGACCGCCCGCTACCGTCACGACGTGACCCATCGCCCGGTCTGTTCCACCCAGGTGGGAGGTTCGTGATGGGAGAATCGGGACGTGATCGAGAGCGTCGCCGTGCTTTCTGACATCCACGGCGTGCTGCCGGTCCTCGATGCGGTCCTGGCTCAGCCCGAGGTCCACGCGGCGGACCTGATCGTCGTCACCGGGGACCACGCCTCCGGGCCGCAGCCCGCAGCCGTCCTTGACCGGCTGCGCGATCTCGGGGACCGCGCGGTTCTCGTGCGCGGCAACGCCGACCGCGAACTCATCGCGATCGCGAGCGGAGACGACATCGAGGCTCCCGACGACGTGACCTCCTGGGCCGCCACCCAGTTGGAGCCGCGTCACGTCGCGTTCCTCGCGGCCATGGCGGAGGCGGTGACCCTTGACGTCGAGGGCTTCGGGAGCGTTGTCTTCTGCCACGCCATACCTCGCGACGACGAGGAGGTCGTGCTCGTCGACTCCCGGCTCGAGCGATGGGCCGAGGTGCTGGCCGGCCTGCCTGACACAGTGACCACGGTGGTGTGCGGGCACACCCACATGCCGTTCGCCCGCCTCGTCGACCGGCGCATGGTCGTCAACCCGGGAAGCATCGGGATGCCCTACGGACGGCCCGGCGGGCACTGGGCGATGCTGCGCGGCGGTTCGGTGACGCTGCACCGCGTCCCGGTCGACGTCGACAAGGCCTGCGCGGAGATCATCGCGTCGTCCGGTTTCCCCGCACGGGCGGAGTGGGCCGACTACTACGTCGGCGCCACGGCCAGCGACGCTGACGCCCTTCGCGTCTTCGCCCCCCGCGACGGGCGGCCCTGAGGCGCGCACGTTCCGCGCCACGGCGCGCCGGCGGATGGCCGGCCAGCCTCAGGTGACCAAACCGACGCCGACCCGCTTGGTCGTGGTCAGCGTTCCGCGCGCCGTTCCCGCGTACGTGCCGGAGGTCGGGGCCACGTCGGCGTAGTCGCGTCCGGTGGCCACCGTCACGTAGTCCTTCCCGGCCGCGCGGCCGTTGCACGGATCCAGCGCCACCGCACGGGCGCCCACGGGGTCGGGCACGACCACCTCCACCCAGGCGTGCGTCCCGCCTTCGCCGAGCAGGTGGCCGGAGACGTAGCGGGCCGGCAGCCCAGCGGCCCGGCACAGGGCGATCATCAGGTGGGCGGAATCCTGGCCGACGCCCCGGCCGCCGGCGAGCGCCTCGGCCGCGGTCGTGGTGACCGACGTCTCGCCCTGCGCATCGGCGAGCGCCTCGTGCACGTACGCGCAGAAACGCTCGGCCGTCGCCAGCCCATCCCGGCTCGCCATCGCCGCCGCCAGGTCCCTGATCGCCGGGTCGGCGGCGGTCAGCCTCGTCGGCAGCAGCAGCCGCGGGTCGGTCAGGGCGGCGGCCGGCAGCGCCTCGCCCACCTGCGGCCCGGCCCGTTCGACCACCGCGTCGAGCACGAACTCGACCTCGGCAGGCACCAGCGGCACCCGGACCCGGGTGACCGTGTTGCCCGCGCGGTCGCGGCGGTTGGTGATCCGGGCGTCCTCGGCGGACACCGTCACCGACTGCAGCCGCCTGCGCTGGTCGCCATGGCGCTGCCGGGGCACCACGACCAGCCGGTGGTCGAGGTCGCGGACCGGCGCGTCGTAGGTGTACCTGAACCGCTGGTGCAGCAGGTAGGTCACCCGGTCGGCGAGCGCGAGATCGTGGCTCGACGGGTACCTGACCGGCGCGCCGAGCAGCGCGAAGGCTATGGTCATGTCGTCAACTCGCAGCCGACTCTGAGCCGCCGTGTCGCGCCCATCACGTTCCCATAGTGGATCGCGGTTGTTTCTTCACGGTTACGCCCTCTTTGGCACCAGTTGTCGTCGCGTGCCCAAACGCACCGGGCACAATCGCTTGGCCTCGTCCCGGCAGAGCGAGTTACGCGCGGACCACCTGGAAGGTGCGCAGCGTCGGATCGGCCGCGTACGCGACCCGGCCGCCGTCTGCGAGCACCGCGCGCAGGCCGCCGACCAGGTCCGTAGTGATGATCTCGCCGGGAGCGAGCACAGGGACGCCCGGCGGGTAGGGCGCGATGATCTCCGCGCTGACCCGGCCCGCCGCGGCCTGCGCGGCGACGGTGTCGTGCGGTGCGAAGAACGCCGCACGCGGTGACATGACCGGCTGCGGCGTGACGGTCCAGGCTACCGATGCAGCGGTGCGGCGCGGGGCGGACCTGTGGCGCTCGACCGCCGCGGTCAGCGCGGTGACGAAGCGGCCCATCGCCGCCTCGTCGTCGGCGAGCGTCACGATGGGCACAACGGTGTCCCTGTCGGCCATCTCAACCGGCATCCCGGCTGCGATCAGGTCGGCCTCGACCGCATGGCCGTGCGCGCTGGTCGCGGCGAGGAGCACCACGAGCTTGGTCGGCTCGACCAGGGGCCCGTCGAGCACGCCGAGCCCAGAGACCTGCCGCAGCCGGTCCTTCGCCGCGGCGACGACGCGCAGCAGCCGGGCGGACAGGTCCTTGCCGTCGCGGGCGAGGAGCGCCCTTGCGGCGTCGATGCTCGCCATGATCGCCCCAGCCGGGCTCGTCGTGTGTGTGGCCTCGAAGGCGCGGTCCAGCCGCGCCGGGTCAAGCCTGCCGGTCCTGGCGAGCACCAGCGCACCCTGGCTGTAGGCAGGCAGTGCCTTGTGCGCGCTTGTCACCATCGCGTCCGCGCCCGCCGCGAGCGCGTGCGTGGGCAGGTCCGGGTGGAAGCCGAAGTGCGCGGCCCAGGCCGCGTCCACGACGAGCGGGACGCCGGCCTCGTGCGCGGTGGCCGAGTACCCGGCGAGGTCGCCGATCGCGCCGGTGTACGAAGGATCGCCGAGGAACACCGCGCGCGCCATGGGGTGCGCCGCGAGCGCCGCCCGGATGGTGTCCACGGCGACGGCGGCGGGCAGGCCGGACTCCGGGTCCATATCCGGCCGCACCCACACCGGGCGCAGCCCGGCGAGGACCAGGCCGAGCAGCAGCGACCGGTGCAGGGTCCGGGTCACGATGACCTCATCGCCCGGGGAGCCCACCGCCAGTGCCAGGGCCTGATTGCCGTGGGTCGACCCGGCGACGGAGAACCGGCACCAGTCCGCGCCCCACAGGTCCGCCGCCCGCCGCTGCGCGCCGGCGAGCAGCGCATCGGCGTGCTTGATCGTGTCAAGCCCGCCGTAGAGCGGTACGTCGCCGACGACGACGACCGCCCCGGTCAGGTCCTGGCGCTGTTTGTGCCCGGGGACATTCATCGGGGTCACGGCGCCCGCCCGCGCCCGTTCGGTAAAGGTCAGCCAGGCGTCAAGCAGGGGTGCGTCACCCCGCAGACCACGGGGGTCCGGCGGGCTTGGCGGCTCGCCGGGCGCGGCAGGGCTGCTCATCCGCCCAGTGTGCACCAACCGCGCGGCCGGCTCAGTTGTGGCGCATGACCGGCGCCGTGGCCGGGCGCCGCGCTCGTGGAACGGGCGCCGTACCGGCGGGGCGGGCGCGCGCTCGTGAAAATGCTCCGCAGGTAATAGCGTCGGTCATGCCGGCCGGCCGGGCCGGCCACCTCACCCACGAGCAGAGGCCGCCATGGAAGTGCCGCTCACCCCGCTGGAGTTCGCCCGCCGCGCCCGCCGCCTGCACGGCCAGCGGGAGGCCGTGGTCGACGGCGATCTTCGGCTGTCCTACGAGCAGTTCTTCGACCGCTGCGACCGGTGGGCGGCCGCGCTCGCGGACCTGGGCGTCGAGCGCGGGGACCGGGTGGCCACCATCGCGCCCAACACCCACGCGCAGCTGGAGTCCTTCTACGCCGTGCCGCAGGCAGGCGCGGTGCTCGTGCCCGTCAACTACCGGCTGACCGCCGACGACTTCGTCTACATCGTGAACCACTCGGGCGCCACCGTCGTCTGCGCCCACAGCGACTACCTGGACGTGCTTGACAAGGTGCGGGACCAGATGCCGCAGGTGCGCCATTTCGCCGCGTTCGAGGGCGCGCGTGACGGGTGGGTCGACTACGAGGCGGCGGTGGCTACGACGCCGCCGGGCCCGCCGCGGCCCGAGCCCGGCGAGCGCGACCTGCTCACGATCAACTACACCAGCGGCACCACCGCGCGCCCCAAGGGCGTCATGATCACTCACCGCAACGCGGCGATCAACTCGATCGGCACCCTGCTGCACCTGCCGATCGGCGTCGGCGAGCGTTATTTGTGGACGCTGCCGATGTTCCACGCGAACGGGTGGACGTACACCTGGACGGTAACCGCGGCGGCGGGCGTGCACGTCTGCCTGCGCAAGGTCGAACCCGCCGCGGTGTTCGGGCTGATCCGCGCGGAAAACGTGAGCTGGCTGTCGGCCGCGCCGACGGTGCTGATCTCGCTGGCGAACGCCTCACCGCAGGCCCGCGGCGAGGTGCCGGCCGGCGTGCACGTGGTGACGGCGGGAGCACCGCCGGCCGCGGCGACCATCGAGCGGCTGGAGGGAGAGTTCGGCTGGGACGTGACGCATGTCTACGGGCTCACCGAGACGGCGCCGTTCATCACGATCTGCGCGCCGCTGCCCGAGCACGAAGCGCTGGCACCCGCCGACCGCGCCGTGGTGAAGGCGCGGCAGGGCGTCGAACTGATCACGTCGGGTGAGCTGCGGGTGACCGGCGAGGACGGGCGTGAGGTCCCCGCCGATGGGCAGACGCTGGGCGAGATCGTCATCCGGGGGAACGTCGTCATGGACGGCTACTACCGTGACCCCGAGGCCACCAGCCAGGTGATGGGCGACGGCTGGTTCCACACGGGCGACGCGGCGGTCGTCCACCCCGACGGTTACGTCGAGATCCGCGACCGGATCAAGGACGTGATCATCAGCGGGGGCGAGAATATCTCCACCGTGGAGGTCGAGGGCGTGCTGCTGCGCCACAGCGCGGTCGCGGAGGCCGCGATCGTCGGATTGCCGCACGAAAAGTGGGGGGAGGCCCCGCACGCGTTCGTGGTGCTGCGCGACGGCGCGCAAACGAGCGAGCAGGAGCTCATCACGTTCGTCCGCGACCGGCTGGCGCATTTCAAGGCTCCGCACGGGGTGAGCTTCGTGAGCGAACTGCCGAAGACCGCGACCGGCAAGATCCAGAAGTTCGTCCTGCGGGCCGGCCGCGCGAACCTGGCTCGCCAGTAGCGCCCTTCTCTTGCCCCTTACTGCGTGTTACTGCGTGAAGTCGGGCACCGCACCGTGTGGCTTGGCGGCCCGGTCCTTGGGCTCCTCCCAGTCCTCCTGCCGGCCGAGGGCGGTCAGGTCGAGGAAGTAGTACGAGCCACCCAGCCCCTCGGCGCCGCGCCCGAACGTCGAGTACGTATGGAAGACGCTGTCGCCGTCGCGCAGAAAGAAGCTGTAACCCGGTTGCTCGGACGGCTGGTCGCTGGTCTTGAGCAGCCAGCCCAAGCCCGCCTCCTCGAGTTCGGCGGCCGACCGGTAGTTGTACTCGACCGGCGCGACGGACTCGTCCAGAGTGACGTGGAAGTCGTAGTTGAAGTCGCTGCCATAGGAGGAGTACCAGGGAAACGTCCACCCCTTGCGCGCCTTGTACGCCTCGATCTTGGCGACCGGTGCGCGGGAGACGACAGCGAAGGAGGTGTCACGCGCGTTCAGGTGCGCGAGCAGGCCGGGCGAAAGCTCGTCGGCAGCGGCCGAGCAGCTCGGGCAGCCCTCGTCCCAGCTCGGGTTGAACATGAAGTGCTGGATCATGAGCTGGCGGCGGCCGTCGAACAAGCCGAGCAGGCTCGCGCGGCCGCCGGGCCCTTCGAAGACGTAGTCCTTGTCGATCCGCACCATCGGCAGTCTGCGGCGGTCGGCGTTCAGGGCGTCTCGCCGCCGGGTGAGCTCCTTCTCCCTGGCCAGCAGTTCCTTGCGGGCGGCCAGCCACTCCTGCCGCGAAACGACCTCCGGAAGGCTCATCTCGATCTCCTTTGCAGCGTCCGGACTCGTCCATGGTTGTGGACGAAGCGGCGCGCCAGAACTCATCGGCCGTGTCCTAAGTATCGGGCGGGCGCCACGCCACCTGGTCCGGTGCCCGCCGGTGCCGGCCAGGTGACGCCCAACGATTCCAAACGGCTGCGCGGCTGGCGCAGCCCGCGTAAGCCGTAGTTATGGCTGCGTTGCTCTGATTCCCACGGACGGGGCGACCCTCCCCCGGGCGGGGGTCCGGGGTCGTCCCCCGGGCTGGCAGGGGCCCCGGCCAGCACCGGCACGCCGGCTTCACCGGAACCCCGTTCCGCACGGACCGTGTATTATGCGCTACACACAGTTACCACGTGAGTGACGGGCGCCGCAGTCGCCCGCAGTCCCTGGAGTTACGTTGACCCTCGTCGACCTCGTGATTGTGCTGTGCGTGCTCCTCGTAGCCGGCGCGGGCGTTCATCTCGTCCAGGTGTACTGGCCACACGCGGACCGGCAGGAGCACAACGACGTAGCGGGGTTCATTTTCGCGGCCGTCGGCGTGCTGTACGCCGTGCTCCTGGCGTTCGTGGTCATCGTCGTGTGGGAAAACCTCAACGCCGCGCGCGACACGACCTACAGCGAGGCCAACCAGCTCGCCGACATCTACTGGATATCGCGCAGCCTGCCGGTGGCGGAAGGCGCCACCATCGAGGGCCTGACCCTGAAATATGCGCACACCGTCATAACCCAGGAATGGCCGCTGATGGCCGAGCGCCGCAGCAGCATACAGGCGACTGACATCGTCTACCTTATCCGCGATGACGTGTTCGGCTTCCAGCCACGCTCGCCGCAGCAGCAAGCTCTCTACGCCGAGGCGCTGACGAGCGTGAACGGCTTCTCGTCGGCGCGGCGGAATCGCCTGGACGCGATCGGCGAGGTGATACCGGCGTTGCTGTGGGCAGCGCTCATCATCGGCGCCGTGATGACGGTTGGCTTCTGCCTGCTTTTCGGGCTGCAGAACAAGACCGCGCACATCGGGATGGTCGCGATGCTCGCGGTCCTGATCACGATTTCGCTCCTCTTGATCAGAGATATGGAGTACCCCTTCGCTGGCTCGATCCGCATCGGGCCAGCCGCGTTCGAGGTGTTCCTCAGTCATCTTCCACCGCCGCGCTGACCGGACGTGCGGAATCAGGAAGCACGGGACATGCGCTCGACCGGCCGGTGCCTCATTTGCTCGGCTGCGGGGCTTTACACGAGATCTTCGGATTCACGCCGATGTAATTTAGCGGGCCCGCAATAATCGTGACGGCGATCGTCGCCCCCTTATTGCAGTTCAGGTGCGAGTCCGTGTAGTAGTGGCGCTGGCCGGCGGCGAAGGCCCCGATGATGAGCCACACGATGAGCAGCGCCGTTCCGATGTGCATGTTGCCTCCGCTTGCCGCGCCCGCCGTCGCCCCGGTTCGAGATGATTCATTAGCGATTGTAGCTATCCCGCCAAGGGCGCCGGATCCTTGACCTGTCTTTACCCGCCGCAGCGCCGGCGGTCAACGGGTGCGGCGGCCATCTATCACGGCGGACGGGTTCGGTCACGCGCCCCACGTGCGGAAACAGCCGATATATGGATCTTTCGTAGCCGTGCGGATGCCGCCGGCCCGCCACGGCCGGCCGCGACGGGGGATCAAGCGGATCGCGGGCCGGCGCGGGCCGCACGTGATAGCTCCCCTTATGCGCAGACAGGCCGCAGAAGCGCGGAGCAGAAAGTAGATCATGTAGGGTCATGGGCCGTCCGCCCGTCGAAATGGCGGGCTGCGGGCCCGCCGGCCGGACTTTAAATCGCCGCCTGGCATCCGCCGTGCGGGCATCGCGAAAATACCAAAAAGGGGGATAGCCGATGTCGGTCGAGACGGATTCTGCCGTTGCCGCGAGTAATGGGCAGCCGCAGGCGAGCCTGGGCACCGCGGCCGCGCGAAACTTGGCCACCACGACCAAGTCGCTGCCGCAGATGCAGGAGATTACGTCACGCTGGCTGCTGCGGATGCTGCCGTGGGTTCAGGTCGCCGGCGGCACATACCGGGTCAACAGGCGGCTCAGCTACGCCGTTGGCCACGGGCGGGTGAGTTTCGTCAAGACCGGGTCAGATGTCCGGGTGATCCCGCCGAGCCTTCGCGAGATTCCCCCGCTGCGCACCGTCGACGACCTCGAGGTTCTCGGTGACCTCGCGGCCAGGTTCGTGCAGCGGGAATTCGACTGCGGTGAGGTCATAGCCGGGGCCGGCCAGCAGGCGGATCAGATATTCCTGATCGCGCACGGAAGGGTGCACACGCTCGGCGCCGGAAAATACGGCAGCCAGACGGTGCTCGGTGTGCTGGCTGAAGGAGACCATTTCGGTGACCAGGTCCTTGCGGAGGCCGGCGGCACGTGGGACTTCACCATCAAGGCGGTCACCGGGTGCACGGTTCTCGCGCTGCCACGCCAGGAGGTTCAGGCGCTGACCGGCCAGTCGCAGGTCCTGCGCGGGCACATTCAGAACTACCAGGTGACCACCCGCAGGCCGCAGAACAAGCACGGCGAAGCGCCCATCGCGATGGCCGCCGGGCACGCGGGCGAACCCGAGCTGCCCGGCACGTTCGTGGACTACGAGGCCTCGCCGCGAGAGTACGAGCTGAGCGTGGCCCAGACGGTGCTGCGGGTGCACACCCGGGTGGCCGACCTGTACAACGAGCCGATGAGCCAGGTGGAACAGCAGCTCAGGCTGACCATCGAGGCGCTGCGGGAGCGCCAGGAGCACGAAATGATCAACAACAGGCAGTTCGGGCTGCTGCACAACGCCGACTACGGCCAGCGGCTGCACGCGCATCACGGCCCGCCGACCCCGGACGACCTCGATGAGCTGCTCAGCAGGCGCAGGAACTCACGGTTCTTCCTCGCGCACCCGCGTACCATCGCCGCATTCGGCCGTGAGTGCAACCGCCGGGGCATCTACCCGGGCACCGTCGAGGTGCACGGCAACATGGTGCCAGCCTGGCGCGGCATACCCGTCCTGCCCTGCAACAAGATCCCCATCACCGGCGAGCACACGAGCTCCGTCCTCGTGCTGCGCACCGGCGAGGACAACCAGGGCGTGATCGGCCTGCACCAGACCGGCATTCCCGACGAATACCAGCCCAGCCTTTCCGTGCGCTTCATGGGGATCAACGAGAAAGCGATCATCTCCTACCTGGTCAGCGCCTATTACTCCGTCGCCATACTCGTGCCCGACGCGCTCGGCGTCCTCGAAGACGTCGAGATCTCCCGGCCACGCGAATAGCTACCGCGATCACGGCAGCAGCGGCGCCGCGGCCGCGCGGATAGGGCGCTGGATCCGGGTGCGGAGGCACCGGTAGCCCGATCCGCGTGGCCGCTGACAGCTCATTGGTTGCGCAGCGAAATGTCGTCAGACACGGCGATGCTGTCCGCCTCGACCGCCCGCAGTCCCTGGCCGAGACGCTCGCGAGCCTGCCGCAGGAGCTTGAGTGCGTTGGTGGAGGTGCTCGGCGTGGCGCTGCGATCGGGATCGGCCCCGTGCTCCTCGATGAGGTGCGCCTGCAGCGCCGCAGCGACCTCGTCGGCCGCCTTGAGCGCTTGGTAGATGGCCCGTTCCTGCGCGATGTCGTCAACCATGGGGCGAGTATCCCGCGCAGCGGTCGCCGGCACACCGGTTGACGTCACCCACGCGGGCTGGCGGCGGGCCGCCGGCCGCGGGCCGGTTCCGCACCCTACCCGATCCGGCCCGTGATGGGTGTGCCGAGCTCGACCGTGCGGCCGACCGTGCAGAGCCGGTCGTGCGACTTGCGCACGACGTCCGGCAGCAGCGCCCTGGCCTGGTCGCCCTGCTCACCGCCGGGAAACGTGATCTTGAACGTCACCTCGATGCCGGTGAGGCGGTTGCCCTCGGCGTCGCGTACCTTGTCCGCGTCGACCTGAACCTCGAACGACTCGGGTTCGGCCCGGCGCGCCGTCAGGATGTCGACGTCGATCGCCGTGCAGCCGCCGATCGCGGCCAGCAGCAGCTCGGTGGGTGTGAAGTCGGTACCGTCGCCGGTGCCGAACCCGATCCGGCCGCCGCGGTCGTTGACCGCGGCGAACCGGCCGCTGCCGAGGCGCTCGACGGTCACGTTGCGGTGTGCAGAACCAGTCGCCATACCCATACCCTGCCAGATGGCCAGGCCGCGGCCGCGCGGGCGGCCTGGCCGTACCCCAACGACCGCGCGGTCGCGCCCGCTCAGGCGCCACCCCGGCGGCGCTGCGGTGGTCAGCCGTCACACAGGGCAAGCAGTTTGATCACGGTCGCCCAGTTGCGCGCCGTGCCCGCCATGCCCGGCCCTTCCGGGTTTCCCATGCGGACGAGCTGCGCCGCAAGCTCGCTGCGCCCGTAGCCGTCCGGGGTGTGCAGGAACAGCGTGCGCCCGACGACCTGCGCCGTGTCGCGGCCGCCTTTCTGCTGGGCCTGCCGCTGCGCGGCGGCCACACCGCCCACCATGCCGGGGCCAGGGTCCTCGCTCAGGAACGTGGCGTGAATCAGCTTCGGATTGGTCTCGCCCGGATACGGATTGTCGCCTATCGCCCGCGCGAGGTCCTCGCGGGACAGCACGACGACCCGTGCCCGCACGCCCAGGTTCGCGGCGATGGCCTCCTCGAAGGCAGCCGCGAGCGCGGCGGTGTCCGTCTCCGTCGTGGTGAAGAGCACGTTGCCGCTTTGTATGTAGGTCGTGACCTCGGTGTGCCCCCGCCCGGTGGCGACCTCGCGCAGGTCCGCCATGGTGACCTTGTTGTGGCCGCCGACGTTGATGCCACGCAGGAGGGCGACGTGGGTGGGCACGACGCCATCCTGGCAGAGTCGCCGCGGCCGCGCACGGAGCGCGCCGTCCAGCCGGACCGGTGTGCGGCCCGCTCGGCGTCACTCGCCGTACTCGGCGCGAAGCTCGCTCGCGGCGCGCGTCATCGACTGGAGCTTGCCGAAGGCGGCGTCGCGCGGCAGATACTTCATGCCGCAGTCGGGAGCGAGCACCAACCGCTGCGGCGGCACGTACGCCAAGGCCCGCCGAACCCGCGCCGCGACCTGGTCAGGCGTCTCGACGGTGGCATCGGACAGGTCAAGAACGCCAAGGATGATCGTCTTTCCGTCCAGCGCGGACAGCACGCCGCAGTCGAGATTCGACTGTGCGGTCTCGATCGAGATCTGATCGCACCGGGCGGCCGCGAGCTCAGGCAGGAACGAATAACCGGCCGGCCGGTCGTGGATGATGGCCGCGTAGCCGAAGCACAGGTGCACGGTCGTCGTTCCGTCGGCCCCGTCGAGCGCGCGGTTGAGCACCGCCACGCCGTACTGGCGTGCCTTTTCCGGGCGCGCCTGCAGGTAGGGCTCGTCGATCTGCACGATGTCCGCGCCGGCCGCGAACAGGTCCTTGATCTCCCCGTTCACCGCCTCGGCGTACGCGAAGGCCAGGGATTCCTGGTCGGGGTAGTAGTCGTTCTGCGCCTGCTGTGACATCGTGAACGGCCCCGGCACCGTGATCTTGATGGTTCTGTCCGTGGCGGCCCGCAGGAACCGGAGGTCCGCTGTTTCGACCGGGTGGCGCCGCCGGATCGGGCCGACCACCCGCGGCACCGGGTTCGGGTGACCGCTCCGGTCGAGCGCGGTGCCAGGATTGTCGATGTCGACCCCCTCGAGCGCCGTCGCGAAGCGGTTCGAGTAGCTCTCGCGGCCGATCTCACCATCAGTGATGACGTCCAGGCCGGCCAGTTCCTGGTCCCTGATCGCCAGCCGGGTCGCGTCCCGCTGGGCTTGCTCAAGGAACTGCGCCCCGACGCGCCACAGCTCACGCGCGCGCACCCGCGGTGGGAACCTGCCCGCCAGCCGCTGCCTGTCGATCAGCCAGTCGGGCTGCGGATAGCTGCCAACAAGTGACGTGGGAAAGAGCATGTCCGGCCTCCGTCCGATCGGTCTATCACACCGGGCCCGTGCCACCGGCGATGGCGCCGATCCCCGCGTGAGCCGTTAGGTATCGTGGTCGGCCGCCTGGCCGAGCCGGCGCGCCTCGGACCTAGTAGACTCCTTCCGCCGAGGGCAACCTGGAATATCGAGCCGGGACACCGGTTGTAGGTATGCTGACGTGCTGGCCGCCAGCCGCGCCCGCGGTTGCCGGCCGAGGCGGCGGAGTAGCTCAGTCAGGCAGAGCAAGCGGCTCATAATCGCTGTGTCGCCGGTTCAAGTCCGGCCTCCGCTACAAGCCCGCTGGTTCCACCCGGATCCAGCGGGCGCGACCGGCCATCCGAGCCAGTACGCCCGTCCATCCGAACAAGAGAGAGGCACGCCATCGTGGCTGCCACCGACGTCAGGCCGAAGATCACCCTGGCCTGCCAGGAGTGCAAGCACCGCAACTACATCACCCGCAAGAACCGGCGCAACGACCCGGACCGGCTGGAGATCAAGAAGTACTGCCCGAACTGCCGTAAGCACCAGCCGCACCGCGAGACCCGCTAACCGCGGCACCCTTGTCAGCCCAGGCCGAACGGCGTTCTGTTACGGTCGCATGGTGCGGTACGTGGCGCCCCGCCGCGGCGCGGCGCGGGTGCGCCGGGCACCGCTTTGCCGGATGACGGCACGCACCTGATCGCCGCGCCCGGCCGGCGCCGGGTCACCTGGTCTCGCGGAGGGCTGAATGGGAATCAACCGGGACTTTGTTGGCCGCACGTACCCGCCGACCGAGCCGTACGAGGTCAGCCGCGTGAAGATCGCCGAGTTCGCGGCCGCGATCGGCGATCCCAATCCGCTGTACCGCGACCGCGAGGCGGCGCGGACGGCGGGTCACAGGGACGTGCCCGCGCCGCCGACGTTCCCGATCGTGATCAGCACGGCCGGCAGCGCGCGGGCGGTCATGGATCCGGGCCTTGGCGTCAACTACGCCATGGTCGTGCACGGCGAGCAGCGATTCGAGTACAGCCGCCCGCTCTACGCCGGCGACGTCGTCACCTGCCAGTCCACCATCTCCGACATCCGTGCCGCGGGCCGCAACGTGCTGCTTAGGACGCAGACCGAGATAAAGACCGTCGAGGGCGAGCACGTCTGCACCGCGCATTCCACGCTCGTGGAGCGCGGCGCGGCCGGGACCTGAAAGGGTGGCAGGGATATGACCGCGAACGTCAGGTACGGCGACGTCGAGCCAGGGACCGCACTGGAGCCGCGGACCTACCCCGTGCGGCGGCTCGATCTGATCAAGTACGCGGGCGCCTCCGGCGACTTCAACGTGATCCACTGGAACGAGCGGATCGCGACGTCGGTCGGTCTGCCGAACGTGATCGCGCACGGGATGTTCACCATGGCGCAGGCGGGCAGGTACGTGGCCGACTGGGTCGGCGACCCCGGTGCCGTGCTCGACTTCAGCGTCAGGTTCTCCGCTCCCGTGGTGGTCCCGGACGACGACAAGGGCGCGACCATCGACGTCGCGGGGAAGATAGAGGAAAAGCTGGACGACAACCGGGTCGTGATCGGCCTGACGGCCAGGTCCGGTGAGTCCAAGGTGCTCACTCGCGCCCGCGCGGTCGTCAAGCTGGCCTGACGCTGGTGGCGGTGACCGGCGCGGGTGGCGAACCGGCCGCGCACGTCGGCCGGGGCTGGGCCGGCCGCGTTCAGCCGGGCGAGGCGTCAGGTGCCGCGCGCGGCGGCGAGGTCCGGCTAGCCGGCTATACCACCCTCCGGCTTGGCGGCCCCGCGCGCGCGTTCGCCGAGGCGCGCACCGAGCCGGACGTGGTCAGCGCCGTGCGGTGCGCCGACGCGGCCGGTGTGCCGGTGCTCGTGCTCGGCGGCGGGTCCAATCTGGTCGTCGCGGACGAGGGCTTCCCCGGCACCGTCGTGCACGTCGCCACGCGTGGCGTCGAGATCAGGCGCGACCGCGACGACGTGCTGCTGACCGCCGCCGCGGGGGAGGACTGGGACGCCATCGTCGCGCGCTGCGTGGCCGGCGGGCTGGCCGGGGTGGAGTGCCTGGCGGGCATTCCCGGCCTGGCCGGCGCCACCCCGATCCAGAACGTCGGCGCCTACGGGCAGGATGTGGCGCAGACCGTCACCGCGGTGCGCGCATTCGACCGTGCCGCCGGCGACGTGGTCACGCTGGACGCCGCCGCGTGCGGGTTCGGCTACCGCACGAGCATGTTCAAGCGCGGGCCCGGCCGGTTCGTCGTGCTCGAGGTGACGTTCAACCTGAGTCCCGAACGGCTGTCGCGGCCGATTCGTTACGCCGAACTCGCGTCCTCGCTCGGGGTCGCGGCCGGGCAGCGGGTACCCCTGGGCGAGGTCCGCGACGCCGTCCTTGACCTGCGCCGCGGCAAGGCCATGGTGCTCGACCCGGCCGATCCGGATACCAGCAGCGCCGGCTCGTTCTTCACCAACCCCGTGCTCGGCCCCGATCAGTTCGCCGCGTTCGAGGCCGTGGTGCGCCGCAGGCTCGGCCCGGGCGCTGCGATCCCACGGTTTCCCGCGCCCGGCGGCGTCAAGGTGCCGGCCGCGTGGCTCATCGAGCGAGCGGGTTTCCGCAAGGGCTACGCGGCGTGGGGCGCCCGGATCTCGTCCAGGCACACGCTCGCGCTCACCAACCCGGGCGGTGCGACCGCCGCCGGGCTGGTCGCCCTCGCCCGTGAGATCAGGGACGCGGTCCGCGACGCCTTCGGCGTCACGCTCGTCCCCGAACCCGTCCTCGTCGGCGTCCACCTGTAACCGCGCCCGGCTGTGACACGCCCGCGCTGGGCCGTGACCAGGCCTGGCCGTGACCCAGTTATCCACAGGCCCGTTTTCTGTCCACAGACCTGGCCACCCGGTTCCCCGCGCCACGGCAACCCGGAAGAATCACAAGTAGGGCAACGCCCCCAGGGCGGGTGGGTCCTGTATTGAGGGCGGATCCTGCACGGGGGGCGGATCCTGCACGGGAGGCGGGTCCTGCCCACAGGGCGGGTCCTGCGCGGGCGGGGCGTCCTGGAGGGATGGGGCGTCGTGAGCGGAGGGGGCGGCGAGCCAGGAGTCGATTCCGGCCAGTAGGCGGGCCCGGACGTCGCTCGGCGCGGCCGACCCGGCCACCGACACGCGGGCAAGGTCGGCGAGTTCCGGGTCGGTGCACAGGTGCGCGCGCCTGGCGAGGTCATACTGCACGCCGAGCCTGGCACCAAAAAGCAGCGGGTCGTCGGCGCCGAGCGCGATGTTCACCCCCGCATCTCGCAGCGTCCGCAGCGGCACGTCTTCCGCCCGGGTGGCCACGCCAAGTGCCACGTTGGACGTCGGGCATACCTCGAGAATGGTGCCCCGGGCGGCGAGCAGGCGCGTCAGGGCGGGATCATCCACGGCGCGCACACCGTGGCCGATCCGGTCCGCGTTCAGTTGCTCGACGCACGCCTGCACGCTGGCGGCCCCGGCAAGCTCACCGCCGTGCGGAACGGCGAGCAGGCCAGCGCGGGCGGCGATGCGGAACGCGGGGGCGAACTCGGCGGCCGCGCCCCGGCGCTCGTCGTTGCTGAGGCCGAACCCGACCACGCCTCGCCCGGCGTACCGCCCGGCGAGCCTGGCCAGGGTCCTTGCGTCAAGCGGGTGCCTGGTCCGGTTCGCCGCGATGATCACGCCGATGCCGACACCGGTCGCATCGGATGCCTGCGCTGCCGCATCGAGTACCAGCTCAACGGTTGGGGTCAGGCCGCCGAACCGGTGCGCGTAGCCGGACGGGTCGACCTGGATCTCCAGCCATCCGGAGCCCTCGTCCCGTTCGTCCTGCGCGGTCTCGCGCAGCAGCCGGTACACGTCCGCCGGGGTCCGCAGGACCGAGCGCGCGATGTCGTACAGCCGCTGGAACCGGAACCAGCCGCGTTCGTCCGTGCCGCGCAGGTGGAGCGGCCGGTCCGCGGTGAGCGCTTCTGGCAGTCCGACGCCGTGCTCGCGGGCGAGTTCGAGCAGCGTGGAGTGCCGCATCGCGCCCGTCAGGTGCAGGTGCAGGTGCGCCTTTGGCAGCGCGTGAACCGGCCGCCCGGCCCTGTCACCTCCGCCGGGCTCCCGGCGGTGTGTCATGAATCAGCGAGCCGCGGCGAGCAGTTTGGCCATCCGGGTGATCCCTTCCACGAGATCGCCGTCGCCGAGCGCGCAGGACAGCCGGAAGTAGCCCGGTGTGCCGAAGGCCTCGCCAGGAACCACCGCGACCTCCGCCTCGGCCAGGATCAGTTCGGCGAGCGCGGCGCTGCTGTCCGGCCTGGTGCCGCGAATCTCCTTGCCGATCAGGCCCTTGACGGACGGGTAGCAGTAGAAGGCGCCCTTCGGCTGCGGGCAGGTGACACCCTCGATCTCGTTCAGCATCCTGGTCATGACGAGCCGGCGCCGATTGAAGGCCACGCGCATGACCGCGCTCGCGGACAGATCGCCAGTGACCGCGGCGAGCGCGGCCGCCTGCGCGACGTTGCACACGTTCGATGTCGCGTGCGACTGCAGGCTCGCGGCGGCCTTGATGACATCGGCTGGCCCGATGATCCAGCCGACCCGCCAGCCGGTCATCGCGTACGTCTTCGCGACGCCGTTGACCACCAGGCAGCGATCGCTCAGTTCCGGCACCTCGACCGGCATCGACACGAACTTCGCGTCGTCGTAGACCAGGTGCTCGTAGATCTCGTCGGTGAGCACCCAGATCCCGCATGCCGCGGCCCAGCGGCCGATCTCGGCCACGAGCGCCGGCGGGTAGACCGCGCCGGTCGGGTTGGACGGTGACACGAAAAGCAGCGCCTTGGTGCGTTCGCTGCGGGCGGCTTCGAGCTGGGCGACCGACGCCAGGTAACCGCTCAGCTCATCGGTCAGCACCGGGACGGGGATCCCGCCTGCCAGCCTGATCGACTCCGGGTAGGTGGTCCAGTAGGGTGCGGGCAGCAACACCTCGTCGCCCGGGTCGAGCAGCGCCGCGAACGACTGGTAGACCGCCTGCTTACCGCCATTGGTGACGAGGACCTGGCCGCGCTCGACGTGGTAGCCGGAGTCGCGCGCGGTCTTCGCCGCGATCGCGTCTCTCAGCTCCGGCAGGCCCGCCGCGGGGGTGTACTTGTGGAAGCGCGGTTCGCCGCAGGCCCGTTGGGCGGCCGCGACGATGTAATCGGGAGTTGCGAAGTCCGGCTCGCCCGCGCCGAACCCGATCACCGGCCGCCCGGCCTCCTTCAGCGCCTTGGCCTTGGCGTCCACGGCCAGCGTCGCGGATTCCGAGATCGCGGATACCCGCGCCGATATGCGGGAAAGCTGCGTAGGCATACCACCTATGGTGTCATCTCACCGTCGCGCTCTGCCCGCGTTCCGCTGCTGTCGGCGGCCAGTTCGGCGAACATCTGCGGAGGGGCCGGGGCGCCCGCCGTCAGGGCCGCGATTCCCGTGTGACGGCGCCAGGGACGGCGCCAGGGACGGCTCCCGAGGGTTCCGCAGATCTGCTGTGGCACGCGCCGCGCATGGCCGTTGGGGCTGTGCTGCCTCGCGGGGCGACCCCCATTGGCGCGGCCGTGGGGTGGAGCCCCGGGCTGGCCGAGCCCCCCGCACCGATGGAATGCCGCATCCGCGGCAGCCGTCAGGGATCGTTGTTCTGCCACTGAGTTCGACGGCGCGCCGCTCCACAACGTACACTTGCGCCGCTGGCAGTCCACTGCATGGCCGCCGCATGTCTGCGGTCGGCCGGGCGCGGCTGTCTGTACGGTTCACGACGGTACGGTTCACGACGTCGCCGGTACGTTGAAAACTAAAGGGCAGTAGCTCAATTGGCTAGAGTCCCGGTCTCCAAAACCGGCGGTTGGGGGTTCGAGTCCCTCCTGCCCTGCGAGTGCGGCTCGGGTGTGAATTTCAGGCTCAGTTAAGTGCGGCTCAGGTGAGGACATGGCGACTCAGACACGCGGTTCGGCCGGCGAGCGGCGAGGCGGCTCTGGACCCAAGAAGGGTTCACGTACGACGCCTGCGCTGTTCGTCCGCCAGGTCGTCGCCGAACTCCGCAGGGTCATCTGGCCGACCCGCCGTGAGCTGATCACGTACACGACCGTGGCGCTCGTATTCGTGCTCATCATGGTCGGGATAGTCACGGGCCTGGACTACCTGCTCACGAAGGCCGTGCTCGGAATCTTCGGCTGAAGCCGCGGGTTGGCCGGGACGGGGCAGCGCAGCCTGATCACGCGGGAGCAAGCCAAAGCTCGGCTGTGCCGCCGCCGCCAGCGGCGGCGGCGCAGCCATACGGACCGGCCACGGCTGGTCCGTCCCGGACCACGCTGGCACGGCTGGGGGGGTCCTGACCACGTCGGCCACCGCCGGCACCTACAACGAGAGAGAAAGAGTCACCGTGTCCGAGCCCCAACCGGACGAGAGCGAAGCCGACGAGCTGGCTCTCGAATCTGGCGTGCCCGAGGGTCGTGCCGGAGACGTGCTTGACGAGCCAGAACCGGAGGCGGCCGACGCCGCGCCCGGTGCTGCGCCGGATGGTGCCGAGCCGGAGCCCGACGACCCGGTAGCCGAGTTCAAGCGGCAGCTGCGGATGCTTCCTGGCGACTGGTACGTCGTGCACTCATACGCCGGTTATGAGAACCGGGTCAAGACCAATCTGGAAAGCCGCACCCAGTCGCTGAATATGGAGGATTACATCTTCCAGATCGAGGTGCCGACCCACCAGGTGACCGAGATCAAGGGCGGCAAACGCCAGCAGGTCTCGGAGAAGGTGCTCCCCGGATACATCCTGGTCCGAATGGAACTGACCGACGAGTCGTGGGCCGCGGTCCGCAACACGCCCGGTGTGACCGGCTTTGTCGGGCTCTCGAGCAAGCCGTCACCGCTCAGCCTCGACGAGGTCGCGCAGCTCCTCGCGCCCGAGCCGGAGGAGCAGGCGAAGAAGAAGGAAGAAGAGCGCACGGTCGTGGACTTCGCGGTCGGCGAGTCGGTTACCGTCATGGACGGGCCGTTTGCCACACTGCCCGCCACGGTCAACGAGATCAACGCGGATACCCAGAAGCTCAAGGTGCTGGTGTCGATCTTCGGCAGGGAGACCCCTGTCGAGCTCTCCTTCGACCAAGTGGCAAAGATCTGAAAAGTTAGGATTCTGCAGACATGCCTCCAAGGAAGAGGATCGCGGCGGTTGTCAAGGTGCAGCTGCCGGCCGGGCAGGCCACCCCGGCGCCGCCGGTCGGCACCGCGCTCGGCCCGCACGGCGTCAACATCATGGACTTCTGCAGGCAGTACAACGCCGCGACAGAAGCACAGCGCGGGAACGTGATCCCGGTTGAGATCACCATCTTCGAGGACCGATCGTTCACGTTCATCACGAAGACGCCTCCGGCGCCCGAGCTGATCAAGAAGGCGGCCGGCGTGGAGAAGGGCAGCGGCGAGCCGCACACGACCAAGGTCGGCTCGATCACGGCCGCCCAGGTCCGTGAGATCGCACAGACGAAGATGCCCGACCTGACCGCGAATACGATCGAGGCCGCCGAGAAGATCATCGCCGGTACGGCACGTTCCATGGGCATCACGGTCGAGGGCTGACCGCCGCGCCTCCGCACCGCGGCGGCCGCCCGGCCGCGGCCGCCTCAACCACCGTGGCAGGGCCCGCGCTGGCCCGCAGACCACGTCCTCCTCGGCAAGCAGAAGGAGACAGCACATGAAGCGCAGCAAGGCGTACAGAAAAGCCACCGAGCTGATCGACCGGAGCAGGCTCTACACTCCGGCCGAGGCGGCGACGCTGGCCAGGAAGACCGCGACGACGAAGTTCGACCCGACCGTCGAGGTCGCGCTCCGGCTCGGAGTCGACCCTCGCCGGGCCGATCAGATGGTCCGCGGCACGGTCAACCTCCCCAACGGCACGGGCAAGACCGCCAGGGTCCTTGTCTTCGCGACCGGCCAGCGCGCCGAAGAGGCCCGCGAGGCGGGTGCCGACTACGTGGGCACCGACGACCTGATCGAGCGGATCCAGGGTGGCTTCCTTGACTTCGACGCTGTCGTGGCGGCCCCCGATCTGATGGGCAGGGTCGGCAGGCTGGGCCGGGTGCTCGGCCCGCGCGGCCTGATGCCCAACCCGAAGACGGGGACGGTCACCAACGACGTGGCCAAGGCCGTCACCGACATCAAGGGCGGCAAGATCGAATTTCGGGTGGACCGCCACGGCAACCTGCACTTCGTGATCGGCAAGGCGTCGTTCCCCGAGGTCGCCCTCGTGCAGAACTACGCCGCCGCGGTGGACGAGGTCATCCGGCTGAAGCCCGCCGCGGCCAAGGGCCGTTACCTGCGGAAAGCGGCGTTCGCCACCTCCATGGGCCCGAGCATCCCCGTCGACCCGAACAAGACGCGCGGCCTCACCGACGAGCTTGAGGACGCGGCGGCCGGCTGAGCCGCCGGATTCGTGGCCCGAACCGGGCCGGGGTTCGATTGAGGTAGACTGGCTGCACCGAAGACCGCTGGTTGAAGCTTCGCCGCCGTAAGGAAGCGGAGCTGCCGAAGGTTCCGCGTGAGCGGACGGCCTGCGCAGGTGAGTTGAGCGCTGAACTTCTGTCGTGGCCTGGTGCCTGTCGTGGCCGGGTGCACGACGTCGCTACGCCCCGGCCGCCGTGCGCCCGGGGCGTTTCCTTTCGCGGCCTTCACCGGCGTGCCCGCAAGAGCCCTGGTCGTACCCGGCCGCTGTCAGCGTCGGGGTCGTCGGGGTCGTCAGGGGCTGGCACTTCGGGTCCGGGCTGTCCGGGCTGTCCGGGCGGCGCTTCGGTTCCCGGGGCGGCCCAAGGACCAAGCAGGGAGGAAGGAGGCTCATGGCGAGAGCCGACAAGGTTGCCGCGGTCGCTGAGCTCGCGGAGAGATTGCAGAGTTCGAACGGCGCCATGTTGACCGAATACCGCGGGCTAACCGTGGCTCAGCTTGCCGAGCTGCGCCGCTCCCTCGGTGACAACGCCACGTTCACCGTGGTCAAGAACACGCTCACCAAGATCGCGGCTAAGGATGCCGGGATGGAGGAGCAGATCGCCAGCCTCCTCAGCGGGCCCTCGGCGATCGCGTTCGTCCAGGGTGACGTGGTCGAGGCCGCCAAGGGGCTGCGCGATTTCAGCCGCGCCAACCCGCTTCTCGTCATCAAGGGCGGGGTTCTCGACGGCGCCGCGCTGACCGCGGCGGAGATCACCAGGCTGGCTGATCTTGAGTCGCGCGAGGTGCTCCTCGCGAGGCTCGCGGGCGCGATGAAGGCATCGATGGCGCGCGCCGCGGCAACGTTCAACGCCCTGCCGACCCAGCTCGCTCAGCTCGCCGAGGCGCTTCGCGTCAAGCGGGAGGAGGAGGGCACGGCGGACGCCGCCGGACCGGCCGCGGAAACGGAGCCATCCGCGCCGTGATGCGCATCGCGTCACCGCGTAACCCTCGCACCACCGCGACGGCCGCCCATCGTCGGGCGACCCGCGCACATCCGAAGATCTGCTGGTGGCCGGCGGTCACCGGTGGGACATAGCACACACGAAGGAATTACCACGATGGCGAAGCTCAGCACCGAGGACCTGCTCGACGCGTTCAAGGAGATGACACTCCTTGAGCTGTCCGAGTTCGTCAAGCAGTTCGAGGACACGTTCGACGTCAAGGCCGCCGCGCCCGTCGCGGCCGTCGCCGCGGCACCCGCTGGCGCGGGTGCCGCGGAGGCAGCCGAGGAGGAGCAGGACGAGTTCGACGTCATCATCGAGGTTGCGGGCGACAAGAAGATCCAGGTCATCAAGGAGGTCCGCAGCCTTACGAGCCTCGGCCTCAAGGAGGCCAAGGACCTGGTCGACAGCGCGCCGAAGGCGCTGCTCGAGAAGGTCAACAAGGAGACCGCGGAGAAGGCCAAGGCGGCCCTCGAGGGCGTCGGCGCGACGGTCACGGTCAAGTAGCGGCCGACCGCACCGCTTGGCGAGGAGGCCCACCCCGAAATTCGGGGTGGGCCTCCTCGCTCGCTTCATGATCGCGCTATCTGCCGTGAACGAGGCCGCACCGCTCGTGATCTTGAACCGTCAAGATCACGAGGTGCGGTGTTCCCCGGTGACAGATCGGCCCAGGCGTGCCAGGGGATGCGGGGCCCCGCCGCGCGGGCGGCGGGCCGGGCCATTCGGGGCGGGGGGTGCGTGGACGTGCCACGCGTGCGGTGCGGCGTCACGTCGCGCGGCGGGCGGGTCACGTCGCACGTTGGGACACGCCGCGCGGAGCCGTTGGGGGAATAGTAGGGTGTACCCGCTTGATCGCGACCGTACACCTGCTGCGTGCTGTGGTGTCCCTCACCGCGCTGAGATGCCCGTTTATCGGTGTGCGGGCTTGACGTACGGTCGCTGAGGAGCGATGCTGCGGAGCAACCGTGAATCTTCATAGTGGGGTACAGTTGACAGCGGTATGGCCTTCGGCTATGCTGCCCATTTGCGCTGCACTCTAACGTCCTCGGCCCTCCTCGAACCCTGCGGTGTGTCCGTTGGGCGTTTTCGTGCGTGCGATGATTGTCCGCCACAAGCTCGGAAGGACCCCGTTGGCCGCCTCGCGCAGCGCTTCAGCTAACACTCTCGGTCCGCGTCGCGTCTCCTTCGCACGCATCAAGGAACCCCTGGAGGTTCCGGATCTTCTTGCTCTGCAGACCGAATCGTTCGACTGGCTCCTCGGCAACGAGAGCTGGAAGGCCCGGGTCGCGGAGGCCAAGAAGACCAGCCGCAAGGATATCCCGGAGCAGTCCGGCCTGGAAGAGATCTTCGAGGAGATCAGCCCGATCGAAGACTTCTCCGGAACCATGTCACTCTCGTTCCGTGATCATCGGTTCGAGCCGCCCAAGTACTCCGTGGAAGAGTGCAAGGACAAGGACATGACGTACTCCGCCCCGATGTTCGTCACGGCGGAGTTCATCAACAACAGCACAGGCGAGATCAAGAGCCAGACGGTGTTCATGGGCGACTTTCCGCTCATGACCCCGAAGGGCACCTTCATCATCAACGGCACCGAGCGTGTCGTCGTGTCGCAACTCGTCCGCTCGCCGGGCGTCTACTTCGATCGGCAGGTCGACAAGACCTCCGACAAGGACATCTTCAGCTGCAAGGTCATCCCGTCCCGCGGCGCGTGGCTCGAGTTCGAGGTCGACAAGCGGGACAGCGTCGGCGTGCGTATCGACCGCAAGCGCAAGCAGGGCGTCACGGTCCTGCTCAAGGCGCTCGGCTGGGACGAGGCGAGGATCCTGGAGCGGTTCGGCGACTACGAGTCGGTGCGCACCACGCTGGAGAAGGATCACACCTCCGGCCAGGACGACGCGCTGCTCGACATTTACCGCAAGCTGCGCCCGGGCGAGCCCCCGACCCGCGAGTCCGCACAGACACTGCTCGAGAACCTCTATTTCAACCCGAAGCGGTACGACCTCGCCAAGGTCGGCAGGTACAAGGTCAACAAGAAGCTCGGCCTCGACGCGCCGATCGTTCAGGGCACCCTGTCCGAGGACGACATCGTCGCCACGATCGAGTACCTGGTCCGGCTGCACGCGGGCGAGGAGGAGATCACGGTAAGGGACGTCACGGTCCCGGTCGAGACGGACGACATCGACCACTTCGGCAACCGGCGGCTGCGTACCGTCGGCGAGCTCATCCAGAACCAGGTGCGGCTCGGCCTCGCGCGCATGGAGCGCGTGGTCAGGGAGCGGATGACCACCCAGGACGTCGAGGCGATCACGCCGCAGACGCTGATCAACATCCGCCCGGTCGTGGCGTCGATCAAGGAGTTCTTCGGCACCAGCCAGCTCTCGCAGTTCATGGACCAGACCAACCCCCTGGCCGGGCTGACGCACAAGCGGCGTCTGTCCGCGCTCGGGCCCGGCGGCCTGTCCCGTGAGCGGGCCGGGTTCGAGGTGCGCGACGTGCACCCCTCGCACTACGGCCGGATGTGCCCGATCGAGACGCCCGAGGGGCCGAACATCGGCCTCATCGGCTCGCTGTCCTCGTACGGGCGGGTGAACTCGTTCGGCTTCGTGGAGACCCCGTACCGCAAGGTCAACGCGGGCAAGGTCACGGAGCAGATCGACTACCTGACCGCGGACGAGGAGGACAGGCACGTCATCGCGCAGGCGAACACACCGCTTTCCGCTGACGGCTCGTTCGCCGAGAACCGCGTGCTCGTCCGGCGGAAGGGCGGCGAGGTCGACTACATCCAGCCCGACGACGTCGACTACATGGACGTCTCGCCGCGCCAGATGGTCTCTGTCGCGACGGCGATGATCCCGTTCCTCGAGCACGACGACGCGAACCGCGCGCTGATGGGCTCCAACATGCAGCGCCAGTCGGTTCCGCTGCTCCGCAGCGAGGCGCCGCTTGTCGGCACCGGCATGGAGTACCGCGCGGCGACCGACGCCGGCGACGTGATCATCGCGGAGAAGGCGGGCGTGGCCGAGGAGGTCTCCGCCGACTACGTGACGATCGCGGCGGACGACGGCACGAGGACCACCTACCGTGTGGCCAAGTTCCGGCGCTCCAACCAGGGCACCTGCTTCAACCAGAAGCCGATCGTGGACGAGGGCCAGCGGGTCGAGGCCGGCCAGGTCATCGCGGACGGCCCGTGCACTTCCGGCGGTGAGATGGCGCTCGGCAAGAACCTCCTCGTGGCATTCATGCCGTGGGAGGGTCACAACTACGAGGACGCCATCATCCTGTCGCAGCGGCTGGTACGCGACGACGTGCTGTCTTCCATCCACATCGAGGAGTACGAGGTCGACGCCAGGGACACGAAACTCGGGCCAGAGGAGATCACGAGAGATATCCCTAACGTCTCCGATGAGGTGCTCGCCGACCTGGACGAGCGCGGCATCATCCGGATCGGCGCCGAGGTCGTCACGGGCGACATCCTGGTGGGCAAGGTGACGCCCAAGGGCGAGACCGAGCTCACCCCGGAGGAGCGGCTGCTGCGTGCCATCTTCGGTGAGAAGGCACGTGAAGTCCGCGACACGTCGCTGAAGGTGCCGCACGGCGAAGAGGGCAAGGTCATCGGTGTCCGGGTCTTCACCAGGGAAGACGGCGACGAGTTGCCCCCAGGGGTGAACGAGCTCGTGCGCGTCTACGTGGCGCAGAAGCGGAAGATCACCGATGGCGACAAGCTCGCGGGCCGGCACGGCAACAAGGGCGTCATCGCCAAGATCCTGCCAGCGGAGGACATGCCGTTCCTTGAGGACGGCACGCCCGTGGACATCGTGCTCAACCCGCTCGGTGTACCCGGCCGGATGAACGTCGGCCAGGTGCTCGAGACACACCTCGGGTGGGTGGCGCAGGCCGGCTGGAAGGTATCGGGTGACGACCCGTGGCAGAAGCGGCTGCACCAGATCGGTGCCGACGAGGCGCCATCGGGAACACCCGTGGCCACGCCGGTGTTCGACGGAGCACGCGAGGAGGAAATCACTGGCCTGCTCGACGCGGCGCTGCCCAACCGCGACGGCCAGCGCCTGGTCGGCGGCGGCGGCAAGGCGCGGATGTTCGACGGCCGGACCGGTGAGCCGTTCAGGGACCCGATCGCGGTCGGTTACATCTACATCCTCAAGCTGCTGCACCTGGTCGACGACAAGATCCACGCACGGTCGACGGGCCCGTACTCCATGATCACCCAGCAGCCGCTCGGCGGTAAGGCGCAGTTCGGCGGCCAGCGGTTCGGTGAGATGGAGGTCTGGGCGCTCGAGGCCTACGGTGCCGCCTACGCGCTGCAGGAGCTGCTCACCATCAAGTCCGACGACGTCCTCGGCCGGGTGAAGGTCTACGAGGCGATCGTCAAGGGCGAGAACATCCCGGAGCCGGGCATTCCAGAGTCCTTCAAGGTGCTGATCAAGGAGATGCAGTCGCTGTGCCTCAACGTCGAGGTGCTGTCGAGCGACGGCGTATCCATCGAGATGCGCGACACGGACGAGGATGTCTTCCGCGCAGCGGAGGAGCTCGGCATCGACCTGTCCCGGCGCGAGCCGAGCAGCGTTGAAGAGGTCTGAGGCGTGTCGCCCAGACATGCTCCAGAGCCGCGATCTACCTCAGGGGATAACTAAGTGCTCGACGTCAACTTCTTCGACGACCTGCGAATTGGCCTAGCTACCGCTGACGACATCAGGCAGTGGTCACACGGCGAGGTCAAGAAGCCAGAAACTATCAACTACCGCACCCTCAAGCCGGAAAAGGACGGGCTCTTCTGCGAGAAGATCTTCGGCCCCACCCGGGACTGGGAGTGCTACTGCGGCAAGTACAAGCGGGTCAGGTTCAAGGGCATCATCTGCGAGCGCTGCGGCGTGGAAGTTACCCGCGCCAAGGTGCGGCGCGAGCGGATGGGCCACATCGAGCTTGCCGCGCCGGTCACGCACATCTGGTACTTCAAGGGCGTGCCAAGCCGGCTCGGCTACCTGCTCGACCTGGCGCCGAAGGACCTGGAGAAGGTCATCTACTTCGCCGCTTACATGATCACGTATGTGGACGAGGACGGCCGCGGCCGTGACCTGCCCTCGCTCGAGGCCAAGATCTCGGTGGAGCGGCAGCAGCTCGAACAGCGCCGCGACAGCGACATCGAGGCGAGGCAGGCGAAGCTCGAGGCCGACCTGGCCGAGCTCGAGGCGTCCGGGGCCAAGGGTGATGCCCGGCGCAAGGTCCGGGAGAGCGCCGACCGCGAATGCCGGCAGATCCGTGACCGCGTGCAGAAGGAACTGGACCGGCTCGAAGAGGTCTGGAACCGGTTCAAGAACCTGAAGGTCCAGGACCTCGAGGGCGACGAGCTGCTCTACCGCGAGATGCGGGACCGGTTCGGCAGGTACTTCCGCGGCGGCATGGGCGCGCAGGCGATCCAGGAGCGGCTGGCCAACTTCGATCTGGAGGCCGAGGCGCAGAAGCTGCGGGACACCATCCGCACGGGCAAGGGCCAGAAGAAGGCTCGGGCCCTGAAGCGGCTCAAGGTCGTGTCGGCGTTCCTGAACACCCGCAACAGCCCGATGGGCATGGTGCTCGACTGCATTCCGGTGATCCCGCCGGACCTGCGGCCGATGGTTCAGCTCGACGGTGGCCGCTTCGCCACCTCCGACCTGAACGACCTGTACCGCCGGGTCATCAACAGGAACAACCGGCTCAAGCGGCTGCTCGACCTCGGTGCGCCAGAGATCATCGTCAACAACGAGAAGCGGATGCTGCAGGAGGCCGTCGACTCGCTGTTCGACAACGGCCGCCGCGGCAGGCCGGTCACCGGCCCGGGCAACCGCCCGCTCAAGTCGCTGTCCGACATGCTCAAGGGCAAGCAGGGACGGTTCAGGCAGAACCTGCTCGGCAAGCGCGTCGACTACTCCGGCCGCAGCGTCATCGTGGTGGGGCCGCAGCTCAAGCTGCACCAGTGTGGCCTGCCGAAGCAGATGGCCCTCGAGCTGTTCAAGCCGTTCGTGATGAAGCGGCTCGTGGACCTCAACCACGCGCAGAACATCAAGTCGGCCAAGCGGATGGTGGAGCGCGCCCGCGCGGTGGTGTGGGACGTCCTCGAAGAGGTCATCACCGAGCACCCGGTGCTGCTCAACCGTGCGCCGACGCTGCACAGGCTCGGCATCCAGGCGTTCGAGCCACAGCTGGTCGAGGGCAAGGCCATCCAGATCCACCCGCTGGTCTGCACCGCGTTCAACGCGGACTTCGACGGTGACCAGATGGCGGTGCACCTGCCGCTGTCGGCCGAGGCGCAGGCCGAGGCCCGGATCCTGATGCTGTCCACCAACAACATCCTCAAGCCCGCCGACGGCGGACATGGTCATCGGCCTGTACTGGCTGACCGCGGAGTCCCCCGACGCCACTGGCGAGGGCCGCGCGTTCGCCTCGCCGTCCGAGGCGATCATGGCGCAGGACCGTGGTGAGATCGACGTACGCGCGAAGATCCAGGTCCGGCTGAAGGGTGTGACCCCGCCGCCGAGCTTCGTGCTGCCCGAGGGCTGGGTGCCAGGTGAGCCGATCAGGCTGACCACCACGCTCGGCCGGTGCATCTTCAACGAGACGCTGCCCGCCGACTTCCCGTTCGTGAACTACGAGGTCGGCAAGAAGCAGCTTTCCGCGATCGTCAACGAGCTCGCGGAGAGCTACCCGAAGGTGCAGGTGGCCGCGGCGCTCGACGCGCTCAAGGACGCCGGCTTCCACTGGGCGACCCGGGCCGGGCTGACCATCGCCATCGAGGACGTGGTGGCTCCGCCGCACAAGCAGGAAATCCTCGAGTCCTACGAGAAGCGTGCGGACAAGGTGCAGCGCGAGTACGAGCGCGGCCTGATCACCGACGACGAGCGCCGCCAGGAGCTCATCGAGATCTGGACGCACGCGACCGCGGACGTCGCGCAGGACATGGAGGCGGCCTTCCCCCCGACCAACCCGGTCTGGATGATGGTCACCTCCGGCGCCCGCGGTAACCCGATGCAGGTGCGGCAGATCGCCGGCATGCGTGGCCTGGTCTCCAACCCGAAGGGCGAGACCATCCCGCGGCCGATCAAGTCCAGCTTCCGCGAGGGGCTGTCGGTGGTGGAGTACTTCATCTCCACCCACGGCGCGCGGAAGGGCCTCGCGGACACCGCGCTGCGCACCGCGGACTCCGGCTACCTCACCAGGCGGCTGGTGGACGTGGCGCAGGACGTGATCGTCCGGCAGGAGGACTGCGGCACCGACAGGTCGATCCCGATGCGGATCGCGGTGAAGGGTCCCGGCGGCGTGCTGCGCAAGGTCGTCAACGTCGAGAACACCGGGACGGGCCGTACCCTCGCGGCCGACGTGGAAGCCGAGGGCAGGGTGCTCGCGAAGGCGGGTACCGACACCACCGAGGCGATGATCGACAAGCTGATGGCGGCCGGTGTGGAGACCATCCGCACCTACAGCGTCCTCGTCTGCGAGTCCAGGATCGGCGTGTGTGCCAAGTGCTACGGCCGCTCGCTCGCGACGGGCAAGCGCGTGGACGTCGGTGAGGCGGTCGGCATCGTCGCCGCCCAGTCGATCGGTGAGCCTGGTACGCAGCTGACCATGCGGACCTTCCACACCGGTGGTGTGGCCGGTCAGGACATCACCCACGGCCTGCCCAGGATCCAAGAGCTCTTCGAGGCCAGGATCCCGAAGGGCATGGCGCCGATCAGCGAGGCCGAGGGCCGGGTCCGGATCGAGGAGACGGAGAAGACACGCAAGATCATCGTCGTCCCCGACAACGGCACCGACGAGATCGCCTACCAGGTGCCGATGCGGTCGCGCCTGCTCGTGGGCGAGGGCGAACACGTGCACGTGGGCCAGCAGCTCATCCAGGGCGCGGTCAACCCGCACGAGGTGCTGAGAATCCTCGGCGCCCGTGAGCTCCAGCTGCACCTGGTGCACGAGGTGCAGGAGGTCTACCGGTCTCAGGGCGTGTCGATCCACGACAAGCACATCGAGATCATCGTCAGGCAGATGCTCAAGCGGGTGAACGTGCTCGAGTCGGGCGACACCGAGTTGCTGCCCGGCGAGCTGGTCGACCGGCCCAGGTTCGAAGAGGTCAACCGGGCGAACGTGGCCGAGGGCGGCCAGCCGGCGTCGGGCCGGCCGGTGCTGATGGGCATCACCAAGGCGTCGCTCGCGACCGAGTCGTGGCTGTCGGCGGCGTCCTTCCAGGAGACGACGCGGGTGCTCACCGACGCGGCGATTCACGCCAAGTCGGACTCGCTGCTCGGCCTCAAGGAGAACGTCATCATCGGCAAGCTCATCCCGGCCGGTACCGGCATGCCGCTGTACCGGAACATCCGGGTGGAGCCCACCGAGGACGCCCGCTCCGCGGTGTACCCGGTCGGTGTCTACGACGACACGAGCGACTACACGTTCGGGCAGGGCAGCGGGGAAGCGGTTCCGCTCGAGGAGTACGACTTCGGCTCCTACAACAGGTAAATCACTCACCGCCACCGTCTCCCGCGGCGGCGCAATAGCCGGCGGGCGCCCCCC
>WNFJ01571937.1_pt1 | contig 83412 bp, 75 predicted proteins | sample 5400461 | NCBI WGS metagenome assembly WNFJ01 (sample SAMN13153349, study PRJNA577476) | soil metagenome | isolation source: 115 cm saprolite on Douglas fir-dominated hillslope | place: USA:California | collected 2013-09-17
CGGCGGAGAACTGCTGGTGCAATCGCTGATGTCGGAGGCGCGCAAGCACGACGTGAGCTGCATTTGTCTGTTCACTCGCAGCCCGCAGTTTTTTGCCAAACTCGGATTCGGCATCGCTCAGCGCGAGGAGCTGCCTGACAAGATCAACAAAGACTGTTGCGTGTGCCCGCGCTATCATTGCTGCGATGAAGTCGCCATGGTGAAGGGCGAGCTGCCAAGGTTCGCCATCCTGCCTGAACCGGCAAACTGGCTGGTCAAGCTCCACGTATGAGCGCGTCCGGCCCGATTTGTCTCCCCAAGGGGTTCAAATTTTCTGCGGTCACTGCCGGGCTCAAAGGCAGCGGAAAGCCTGATCTAGCGCTGATTATTGCGGAGCCACGGACAACCGCTGCCGCACTGTTCACCAAGAACCGCGTCGTAGCCGCGCCCGTAGAAGTAGGTCGCGCTTCGCTGACCAGGAGCCGAGGCCACGTGCGCGCCGTGATTGTGAATTCCGGCAATGCGAACTGCGCAACTGGTCCCCAGGGAACGCGTGCTTGCAGGGCGGTCTGCTTGGAAACGGCGCACCGGTTGGATGTCAAGCCCTGGGGAGTGTTTCCCTCGTCTACAGGTATTATCGGAGTTCCTCTTCCGGCCGTAAAAATCACTTCGCGACTGACACCACTGTTCACTGGAGCAGACGCCTCCCTAGAGCATCTTCGACAGTTTGCCAATGCGATCCTGACTACTGACACCAGGGCAAAGCTGGCCAGTGTTCCTTTGCAATCCGGAAGCGGTGCGGTTACCGGAGTAGCGAAGGGATCAGGAATGATCCATCCTCAGCTCGCCACCATGCTGGTTTATCTGCTGACGGACATAGTTGCCACGCCGGCAGAGTTGCGGCGTGTTCTGAAGAATGCGTGTGATGAAAGCTTCAACGTGATTTCGGTTGATGGCGATACCTCAACCAACGATACGGTCCTTTTGCTCGCCTCCGGAGCAAGCCAAATCCGATTGCGGAACGCGCGCAAGGAATTCGAGAAGGCACTGCTCGATGTGTGTCAGTCGCTCGCGGAACAAATTGTGGCCGACGGAGAAGGTGTGCAGCATGTGATCCGGTTGCGGGTTGAGCAGGCAAAGAATCGGGTGGAGGCATTGCAGGTTGCGCGGGCAATTTCGCATTCGCTGCTGGTAAAGACTGCGTGGGCAGGAGCTGACCCCAACTGGGGCCGTATTCTGGCAGCCGTCGGAAGAAGTGGGGTTTCGGTTGATCCAAAGAGAATCAGCATTCTGATTGGTGAGCAGACAGTTTGTCGTGGCGGAGTGGCTGCGACGTTCCACGAACAGCGAGCCCACGAGGAACTTTCAAAACCAGAATGCGAAGTTACGGTGCAGCTGGGCAGAGGGAAAGCGTCGCTGGAATTTCTGACCACGGACCTCACGTCGGAATATGTCAGGATCAATGCAGACTATTCGACTTGAAGCTTGCTCTCAGGCTCGGAGCGCCCGCTCGGTCTCTTCGAAATCAGGGGGAGTTCTAGGATGGCGTGGCCCGGACTGACATCGTTCGCCTTCGTCCGGGCCCGAGCGGAGAAACGATAAAAACCCGCGCCGCCACCCGACTCACGACAGAGATGTTAGATGCTTCGAGGCGACTAAGCAACACGGCCCATAGCGGAGCGTTTTCGGTCAAGCGCCTTTAGCAATTCGTCATATGATTTCACAAATTTCTCAACCCCTTCGTCGGTTAGTTCCTGACCGATGGATTTCAGATTGATATCCATTTTCACCAGCCGGCCGTGGATTTCTTCCACCTCGGCTTCGCCTTCGCCTAAGGTCATCCTGACGCGACCATGATCACGGAAGGCGTCGAGCGTTTCTGGCGGAATAGAATTGATTGTGTTCGGACCAATTAGTCCTTCGATGTACATCACGTCAGAATAGGCCTTGTTCTTGGTGCTGGTGCTAGCCCACAAAGGCTTTTGCATGCGAACTCCGCGGCTTTTGAGCTTCTGGAATTCTGGACTCGAGAACATTTCGCTGAACCTGCGATAGACCAGTTTGGCATTGGCAATCCCGGCTTTGCCTCGCAGCGCGAGCGCCTCCTTAGCACCAACCTCTTCGAGTGCTTTATCGACTGCGCTATCCACCCGGCTGACGAATAACGACGCCACGGAGGTCACGCGGCGCGGTTTCGTATTGCGCTCCATACCGCGCAAGTAAGCTTGAGCTACGTCATCATACTGGCTCACAGAAAACATAAGCGTGATGTTTACGTTGATTCCTTCTGAGACTAATTGCTCGATGGCTGGCAATCCTTCGCCAGTAGCAGGGATCTTGACCATCAGGTTGGGACGGCGAACTTCCGCCCATAAGCGGCGTGCTTCTGAAATGCTTTGGGCAGTGTCGTATGCCAGATGTGGAGAAACCTCGATGCTGACGAAGCCGTCATCGCCATCGGTGCGATCGTAAACTGGGCGGAGTATGTCTGCGGCCATTTGCAGATCTTCAACCTCAATTCTTTCGAATAATTCGCGGGAATCCAGATCAGGTGAGTCTCGCAATATCTTCTGGATCGCGGAGTCATACTCGCTGTCCCCGGAAAGCGCCTTGCTGAAGATCGTGGGGTTGCTGGTGATGCCACTGAGTCCGTCTTCCTCGATTAACCGTTTCAACTTTCCGCTGGTAATCAAATCGCTCCGGATGTAATCCAGCCAGACGGACTGGCCTAACTGCTCAAGCTGTCTCAGAGAATTCACGTTGCCCTCGAGATTTATGGGATGGATGATGGCGAGTACCGGTTGTCTAGGCAAGCCGGTAAAGGGAGCCTAGAATTGCTCCAAATGATGGCATGCGACAGGAATGATGGAAAACGAATCGATAGAGCCTGGCTTTTTCGCGGTCGGGGTGTCAGCGCAGCCAGCAACCCAGTCAAGGGAACCATTGCTGGAAACCAAGGGGGCCGCAACTCGCCGGTCTCCTCTAGGCAGTCTCCTAATGATGCCGTAGTCTTCGATTGCGGGGAAATCTGGCGGGCATTCGAGGGGCACGGCCTCTTTGGCACGGTCTCCAGAGCATTGTCTGACTTCGGGGTTGGGATTGGCCTGAACGTTAAGCAACTGACTCTAAGTTGATGTAAATAATGAACTAAGGTTAGCATTCGAGTCTCTCTGTGGAAAAGTGGTTCCGAACCAAAAAATACAGTATTCTCCCGATATCCCAGGGCTTTGTAATTCGGTTACATATATCTCAGCCCCAACGCGAAGGAGACGGAAGGCAGGCGTCGGTTGTACCTCCCCTTTATCCGGTGCCTGCCGCCTCCCTAAATCCTTCAGATAATCAACTCCTTAGACTTCTGATCCTTGCTTCGTGTGCCTTCCTGTCAATAGTGGGAATTAGGTGCGAAGAACGTAATCTCCGTCTGGACGAAATGTCGAGCTTATGCGGTAAGCGGATGAACCACAACTCCCTTGATCTGGTCAAAGACCAAGGTCAGTTTAGAAGAGCACTGCCCACACAGCCAGAAATGAGAGATCTTCCGCGAGATATTTGGTGAGGTCGAGCGACCCCAGTTCTGTGAAGAAAGTTTTGGTCGAACTTCGAACTGGAAAAGTCGTCCATCCCTCAGCCGCCGGAGGGGAACTGCACATATCGGGTTGGCGCACTGGCGAGTCACAAGAAGAATGAATTGGGGAAAGTCGAAGCTTGCCGTATCTGTATCTCATGAAAAATGGAACTGCGGAATCGGGTGAAGCATGTAGATACGGGTCAGTGGCCTGCCGACTAATCGACAGCGGGGCGCGAAGGGGATTTCGCCGGGAAGAATGTTCCGCCCTCCAAGACCGCTTTCACCGCGTGCAGCAGATCGCGGGCTGCTTCACTTTTGGCAACCGCTCCTCGAATTGCGCCGGTCTTAAAGCGGCCAACCAGGTCTTCGGAGAGATGGAGAGAAAACATTATGACCGGGATATCGGGGCGGCCCTCGGCTATCCTGGCCGCAGCCTCGAGGCCATTCATCTCCGGCATCGTGATGTCCATGATAATGACGTCGGGAGGGGACTGGAGGGCGATTTCCACGGCCTCTCGTCCGGTGCTGGCCTCGGCGTAGACCGTCCAGTTGGAAACCGACTCCAGCAGATTACGGATGCCCATGCGCATAACCTCATGGTCATCGGCAACTAGAATACGTACCGGGCGAGTTCCCACGTGGGGGTTGGACGTGTCTGCCAATTCCATAACTGAAGAATTAGAAGTAGTTAGCATATACCTTCGCATTTCGCCGGAAAAGTCCCCGTTTCGCGGCAGTTCCCAAGTGCTGGATGGAAAAGGGGAGTCTATCTGTCAGGCCTTAGCGCCGCAATCAAGTCAATCCTGTAGGGCCGTTAAGGCGACAGGAGGCTGCCGGCCGCGATTGGCGAGATTGGGGGAGTGTCCGTTCTAGTAGCCGCTCCGCCTGCGACCGGTAATACAGAAATGCAGTATGAAGGCGGTGTTCTTCAGTTGAACCGGAGACCGTGGACATTGCCATCTTGCAGAATCCAAGCCGGAACACGGAATAAGCGAGCATGTAATGCTGGAGCCTTGGCGAGGGATTGACACCTGAGAGTTGCCGAAATCTGCTCAGCAGAAAATTGAGTGCGTCTGGACTGAGTTGCCATTCAATGGCTGTCCCTGCCAGGTCCCAGGCAATGTCACAAGGGCCCGGGAAGAAGTGGTTGTCGCCGTGACTGATTGCGTCCGTCTTGAGGAACTCGTTGGCACCGGTGGCGATCCACTCATATGGCTGCATGCGGCCGTCGGCGAGAACGGGGTGGAGGCAAAGTAGCTCGTCGTCATCCAGCTTCAGGTCCAGGCCAAATTCCTGATGGATGTTGAATTCGAGCATTTTCCGAAGCTCGCCCGGCTGAGACGATTCACAGCAAAAATTCAAGACCCGAAATGCACAGTACTGTGCGATGCACTCCAACAACGAAGCGGTAAGATCGTCTCGCCGCAACTGTCTTCCATTCAGCATTGTGTACGCCAGAAATCCGTCGCCAGCGTCCGAGACCTGGGGCGAGAAGCCGGCATCGGCGAGCGTGAAGGCTCTTTCGCGAACTTCGGCACCGATGGGCCCCATGCCTTCGAACTTGAAAAACGTCTCGCGCTCAGGGGAGAGAAATTTCAGGCGCTCCATTTGCGTCCAGCTCTCCGGCCAGTTCTGTTCCTCACCGCAAAGATACTTGCGCCAATCACCACCGCCGATGTACAGGCATTTCTCGAAGCGTGTATTGACGGAAGGAGTGGTGGGAAGATAACGGATACCTCGCCAGCGCGCGGCGGCATCTCTTGCGCACAAGCTTCCCGGGTCGAACTGGCGGCTTCCCAGGATCGTAATTAACCCGCGGGGGATGCCGCCCGCCTGGACCAAAGCTTCCGCGACCGACAGGAACGTCGAGCCACTGCGGCCCGGGCCTTCATCCACGATCAGAAACTGTGCGGAAGCCTGGTCTCTAATCCAGCGGCTTTGTTCAGGCGTGAATTCAGTAATTCGGGCGTAGGGATGGCCCGTCGGGCGCACAGTGATTCGCGTAACGGACCGGCCAGCTGCCTTCAACGAAGCGGCAGTCATTGCGCTGAGAGTCGTTCCAATGCTGCGGATTCCGATTACCGCGCAAGGTATAGGCTCAGCCGGAACGCGGGCGGCGAGTCTCGCAAAGTCCAGAGGATGCAGAGCATAGTAACTGAACCCCTCGGGCGGAGAGACGCCGATTGAATCAGGTACAACGATCCGGTTGACGAGCTGCGCCGGATACTGGTTCACGTGTCCGGTCGAGACGCTGTATGCCAAAGCATCCGTCAGTTCGGAGGCTGCCCTGGCGCCAGGGCTGCCGGCATCCCACAGCGCCGCCTCAAGCTCTCCAGCTTGAATCAGCGAATCCAGCAAAGACCGGGAATTGCCTTGCGAGATCCGGCGCGAGAGGTCGCAAACCATCGCCCGCCCCGAGACGTGTCGGCGGCCGTCACGAAAGATCCACAGGTCGGTTTCCGCAGGATCCGCTGCAATATTTTTTGCGGCCGCGCAACCAGCAGGCCGACTATCGTCAAGAATGGGTGTGGACCTTACATGATTAGTTACATTCAAAATCTGCCTTCAATTCAGTGACGCTGGGTGTTGCCCGGTTAGCAGAATAGTTCGGCAACTAACCTCTGATGCGCCTCTGAAAAGGTGAGATGTCCTGGTAACGGGCACGGCAACGTACTCCGGATACAGCTTCGCCTGGCATACCGGCATCGAAGCTTTGGATCGGTAAACCTTTGCTACGGTGGACGTTCTATTGAATTTTGGGAATCTTGGCGATTTTCCAATCAAGGCGCGGTAATGAAGCTGGTTATATTTGGCTTAACGGTCAGCTCTTCGTGGGGCAATGGCCACGCGACTCTGTGGCGCGGGTTATGCAGTGCGCTTGCCAGGCAAGGTCATCAGGTCAAGTTTTTCGAACGTGATGTCTCGTACTATGCCAACCATCGCGATCTAGTGTGGCCGGAGCTTTACGAGCTGGTTTTGTATCCGGGCTGGGCAGAAGTGAGTCCACTCGCGAAGTGTGCAGTTCGCGAAGCTGATGTTGCGATTGTAACTTCGTACTGCCCGGACGCCGCTGTGGTGTGCGATCTGATTCTGCAATCGCATGTGGTCAAGGTTTTCTACGACTTGGATACCGCAGTCACTCTGGAGAAGCTACGCGACGAAGGATCTGTGTGTTATGTCCCAAGTTACGGGCTGGGCGATTTCGATCTGGTTCTGAGTTATGTGGGCGGCCAAGCCCTCGAGGAGTTGCGTGAGCGTCTAGGAGCGAGGCGGGTTGCGCCGCTGTATGGCAGCGTGGATCCCGCAGTCCACAAGCCAGTTGCGCCTTCCAGCCACTACGATTCGGACCTCTCGTATCTGGGGACCTATGCCTTAGATCGCCAAGAGACGCTGCAGAGGCTTTTTCTGGAGCCGGCATATCGACTGCCACAACGAAAATTCATGCTCGGCGGCGCGCAGTATCCAGAGGACTTCCCCTGGAAGGATAACGTGTGGTTCGTGAGCCACGTTCCGCCGTCGGAACATCCGGCTTTCTATTGCTCTTCGCGCGCAACACTAAATGTCACCCGCAGCACCATGGCCGGTTTTGGGTACTGTCCGTCGGGGCGTTTGTTCGAGGCCGCCGCCTGCCAGACTCCGGTGGTAAGTGACTCATGGGAAGGACTGAACGAGTTTTTTGAACCTGGGCATGAGATTCTGGTCGCATCTTCTTCGGCTGACGTCGTGGACGCGATCACCCTCAGCCGGGAAGAACTGCGCCGCATCGGGAGAGCTGCCAGGGAACGTGTCCTGGACGCGCACACGGCTGTGCATCGCAGTCAGGAATTTCTCCATTTGTTGGAGACTGCCGCATGAGTGCGCGTTGGGGAATCGTTCCGGCCGCAGGACTGGGAACGCGAATTCAGCCACTAGCGTTTTCTAAAGAACTGCTACCCGTGGGAACACGGCGGGAAGGAAATGTCGAGCGACCACGTGCTGTCTCCGAATATTTGCTGGAGCGCATGCTGGCAGGCGGAGTCAACCGAGTGTGCTTCGTCATCTCCCCGGCGAAAACCGACATTGTCAGTTATTTTGGAGGCGCCCTCGAAGATGCTCCGATCTGTTACGCGGTGCAACAGAACCCAAACGGGCTCTGCGACGCACTGTTCAGCGCTTTGCCTTTTATCGCACCCGAGGACGAGGTCTACGTCGGTTTGCCCGACACCGTTTGGTTCCCGATACAAGGCTTTGAGTTCTTGCCAGACGGGCAGTTCTCATTTCTTTTGTTTCCGGTCGCGAGTCCAGAGCTTTTCGATTCGGTGATTACCGATCACGATGGAAAGGTGCAGGAAATTCAGGTCAAGCGCCGGAACGCCGCCTCGGAATGGGTCTGGGGAGCCTTTAAGCTGACTGGCAGACATCTCGCGGCGCTACATCGGTTGTGGATCGAGCGCGGCGGTTCCGACGAGTACATCGGAACTCTGGTCAATGCTTATCTCGCGAACGGTGGAGTGGCAACCGGAGTGAAGCGTGGAGAGGTGTACGTAGATGTCGGCACTCGGCATGGTTATCGCGAGGCCGTACGCGTGCTCTCCAACCAGGCAGTTCTGCATGAATTGGCCAGCTGATCGAGAAATTAGTTGGGACGATCTTTCGCGGCGCCTGACTGCGGTTCCACCAGATGCTTCGCTACGGTTGATGGTGCTGGTCGCTCACCCTGACGACGAGACCATCGGTGCGTCAGTCCTGCTCGCCCGCTTTCCTGATTCGATCGTGATTTATGTGACTGATGGAGCTCCGCGCGACCCGCGGTTCTGGACCGGCGGTTCTTATGATTCACGCGAACAATACGCGCAAACGAGAGAAGCCGAGGCGTTGCATGCTCTTGCGCACGCAGGAATTGCTGAACACAGAGTCTTTTGGCTGCGAGCTGTTGACCAGGAAGCTGTACTCGAAATGCCGCGACTGGCTGCGCATCTGGCAAAGTTGCTGGAAGAGTTTCGTCCAGATGTGATCGTCACGCATCCGTACGAGGGCGGACATCCGGACCATGATTCCGCAGCACTGGTTACGCGGATGGCGTTGTTGCTGTTGAAAACCGAAACGCGACCGGCAGTCGTGGAGATGACTTCTTATCACGCTCGCGACGGGAAATGTGTGACCGAAGAATTCTTGAATTGCGGGTTGTCATCGCAGATTAGATTCGAGGAGATTAGATTCGAACTATCGGCTGAAGATCGCGAACGAAAGCAGAGCATGATTCGGGCATATGCCTCGCAACGGCTGATCCTGGAAAACTTTCCGATCGATCGAGAGCGTCTACGCAAAACTCCAGAATACGACTTCACCCAACCGCCGCATCAGGGCAAGCTGTGGTACGAGTGCATGGGATGGCCGATGACGGGAGCGCGATGGCGTGAACTGGCCAAGGCTGCAATGGCGGAACTGCAGGAGCATTCATGCCCCTGACGGTGCTCAGCGTGAGCTATCCGCTTGCCAGGGTTTCCGAGAACACCGCCGGTGGAGCGGAGCAGGTGCTCGCGATTCTCGATGAAGCACTGGTTCGCCGTGGGCATCGTTCGCTGGTACTGGCTCCGGCGGGTTCGCGATGTTACGGACTTCTGATTTCGGCGCAAATTCCCACCGGCGTCCTTGACGAGAATGCAAAGCAAGAAGCCCGGAGGACCCTCAAGCGATTATTGGACCGGGTCCTGGCCCGCCATCGGGTGGATATTGTGCACATGCATGGGCTGGATTTTTCGGAGTATCTGCCGGACCCCGATATCCCGGTTGTGGTTTCGCTGCATCTGCCGTTGAGTTGGTTCGAGACCGATGCGCTCCGGTCCGCGGCCGGATCGTATAAGACGTTAGTTTGCGTCTCAAAAGCACAAGTGAGAAGTGCTCCTTCGGGGGTTGACATCGATCGCGTGATTCCGAATGGAATCAATCTGGAGCGATTTAATCCAGCGCGCAAGAAAGGGAATTATGTGCTGGCCTTGGGGCGAATCTGCCCGGAGAAAGGTTTCCACCTGGCGCTGGACGCCGCGGAACGGGCTGGCGTCGAGCTGATCCTAGCTGGAAGTGTGTTCGCCTATCCCGAGCACCAAAGTTATTTTGACTCCATGATTCGGCCCCGGCTCGGCCGGAACGCACGTTTCATAGGAGCCGTCGGGGGAGAACGCAAAGCGCATCTGTTGGCAGGCGCCCAATGTCTTCTGGCGCCAAGTCTGGTGCCTGAGACTAGTTCGCTGGTCGCGATGGAGGCGATTGCGTCCGGCACCCCGGTGATTGCGTGGTGCAGCGGAGCACTACCAGAGATAGTTAACGACGGGCGGACAGGGTTCCTGGTCAATTCAGTCGAGCAGATGGCGGATTCGATTTCGCGGGTGGAGTCGATTGATCCTAATTATTGTCGTGTTGAAGCCGAGCGGAGATTTTCTTCAGAGAGAATGATTGCTGAGTACCTGAATCTTTACCACTCGATTCTGGCTTGCGCAAATATGCCGGAGGTGGAGGCTGCGTGAGTGCCATAGAAACAATTGCTGGCTTTGAGACCCGAGTGCTAAGAGAGGTTGGGAATGTGAGGAGGATTGCGCCGGAATGGGCCGATCTGTGGCGGCGCTCTCCCGGCGCAACCACGTTTCAACGGCCCGAGTGGCTGCTGCCTTGGATAGAGGTGTTTTCCCCTCGCGAAATGGTTGCGATCGAAGTGAGACACGATGGCAGGCTTGTCGGTTTCGCACCCATGCTCATCTATACGAGAGAAACTGAACGCGTGCTGGCCTTCATGGGAGGCGGAGTTTCCGATTATCTGGATGTCCTCGTCGAGCCAGAGTGCGAACTTCAGGTGATTGAGTCGATGTTGGAGGCGATTAAGGTTGTGCCCAACTGGACGATGATTGATCTTACCGACCTTCCCCAGGATTCGGTTCTGCTGAGGTGGTCGATGTCAGGGCATATATCCGGGCATTCCGTCAGTCAGCACGACATCTGCTCTGCATTAACTCTTCCACGGACCAGGACTGAACTCTTGCATCTTTTCTCAAAACGCCAACGCGCGAATCTTAGGAACGCTCGCTCACGGTTGCAGAAAGCGGGCGGCGGCCAGGTTGAAATTGTCACCGCCGAGACTCTGGCCGAGTTTCTGGAAGACCTGTTCCGTTTGCACACTAGTCGTTGGGCGCACGTTGGACAGGCGGGAGTTTTGCGGGACCACGCAATAAAGGCATTTCACCTGGCATCGGCCCCGGACTTGTTTGCGCGCGGTACTTTGAGGCTGCATCGCATGCGGGTAAGCGGCCAGACGGTAGCGGTCATTTATTCATTGTTTGATCAAGAGACCGTCTTCTGCTACCTGCAAGGCTTCGATCCCGATTTCGCCGATCTCAGCCCGGGGACCCAGCTAATGTTTTCGGTAATGGAAGACGCCCTGGAGCGGGGGATCCTCAAGTTCGATTTCCTTCGTGGGCAAGAGGCCTACAAGCAGCACTGGCGGGTGCAAAGGGAGCCCACATACCGCGTCCAGTTTCCGTTCACAGCCCTCAGTAGCGACAGTCCATCTGGCGGGAGTACTCCGATCGGCGCACGGGCGGCCTGAACGTTGCAGTTCGTCGTTTATACATGAAATCCCTGACATGATCCTAGCTGCACTCTTTACAGGATGTTACGACAACGGCTAACCGATCAAGGGGATAGTTGTCGCCGACCGTCACGGCTAGAGTTTGGGAAGGAGTTTCAAGACTGAATTTGGGCGCAAGACCGGTGACCTCAAATGATGAAGCTTCAGACAAAAAACGGACATGATTGGCAAGGTTTCAGTCGAATTCTGGAGATAATGTCTTTCGTCGAAGAAATCGAGGAATCAGACCCCGAGGAAGTTCGGGAAACCGCCGACGACCTCTGTGAGCTGCCTCCTGCCCCGGGGCAAACAATGAGCCTTGAAGAAGTTGTTTTCTGGGCGGGTGTTTCCACCGGAATGGAGCTTTGGCGTCACGCCGAAGAGGAAACCCTCGACCCCGCAACCGCGGAAAAGATGCTGGTTTTTGCCTCAATTTTCTCCCACTCTATAAAAAATGCCATTGTTGACATGGCGTTAGGACAGTTGGAGCCAGACTCCCGTACGGGATGGCTGAAACTAAGGGATCGCTGATCTGCCCCAATTTTGCAATCAAGGTGACGGTCGCCTCTGACGCCGGAATTTCCCACGCAAGCTTGGGAAGAAGTCACATAACCATCGAGTCGATGAGGGGAGGATTCCGGGAAGGCAGAATGCGCCGTCCCCGGAACGCAGCAATAGATTCGGGCACTATTGCAGTAACCGGGGACGGTTCCACCGCACCTAGTGAAGGCTTAGATGGCAGTGAGATGGGGCAGGTTGGTGAACCCGCCGAAACCTCTAGGAAAGCACGATCTTATCAGCCGATGCTGTCTGAGAAAGCCTCACGGTAGTCTCTTAATGCCGGCACGTGCCCATTCCAAGCGGCGTACGCGCAATCGCCTAGGAGTTGCCTTAAACCACGTGTAAGTCTAAGAAAATCCAGCACCATCAGAGGTTCTACCCTACAGCAAATTGCATTTTGAAGTACAGCGTCGGCCTGATCGCCAGCTCGCTGTGCCAGGGATATGATCGAGTTTGAATGCTGGTCACATGACCAAGCAACGAGGAGGCAGCATGCTTTATTGGGCGCTCGTATTTCTGATTGTCGCGATTATCGCCGCGATTTTCGGCTTCGGTGGGATCGCGGTTGCGGCGGCCGGAATCGCTAAGCTCCTGTTCTTTGTCTTCCTGGTGGTGTTCGTCATCACCCTGATTACGGGACTGACGCGGCGTGGTCGTACTGGCATTTGAGCCGCGGTAATCTGGGTGTTTTTCGATGTTTTAGATTTTCAAAGACCGGGCCGGGCTGGTTTCTTCGCGCGCGAATGGGAACCCAGACCTCGGTCCGGAACGTTTTTGAGCCTCTGTTGGTCTCTCTCAGTCAGTCACTCCACAAAACACAAGCTCGTGTTTAGCTCCGCGCTGACGGCTCCCCAGTTTCATGGGAATCAACAAACAGAGCAGATTGTTCGCTCCTCAGGAATTCTCAACCACAAAAAATGAGGGTCCCGGATTTTTCCGGGACCCCTTCTTGCTCCCAGGGAAGCGCGATCAGAAACCATTACTGCGGGGGCTGTGCTGTTGTTCCGGTCCCGCTCGGGTTGCTGCCGCTAGGTGCCGTGCCCATATTGCTGGAACTGCCTTTGCTTTTGCCGCCGCAGGTATCGGAGATCATGTCCACGCTGGCGACATTAAAGGTTTTCTCTGAGCCTGCCGCACCTCCGGACGAGGAAGAAACGCCGGCTCCTGCAGTCGCACCGCTCTCCCAAGTGCCCTTGACCGAGACTTCATGGCCGACGTGAGCGGAGACATCCTGGCCGGTCAGGGCCACGGTTTTGCCTTTCTTGGTTTCGAGGGTGTATTGTCCGCCTTGGGACTGTACGCAACCCTTCAGCTTTTTCTCGCCCTTGTCTGGATTGGTCGCATTGGGATTGTTTTGGTCAGTCTGACCTGTCGGGGCGGTAGGGTCGGGCTGAGTCATGCCGGGCTGCTGCTGACTCGGAGACTCGGGTCGGCCCATGCCAGGTGATCCCTGCCCAGCGCCGCCAGGGGTGGTTTGCGCGACGGCCGCGGTCACGAAAAATGCGAACGCCACAAAGATTGACAACGATAATTTCTTCATTTGCTACTCTCCTGCTCTTGAAGTTTTGAACGATCGTTTTCGATGACTCTGGCGATTTCCTACGCGACCGTCCTATGTCCTTGATCAGACGCCCGAGGTACAGGCGGAGGTTGCAGGGTTCGAGTACGTTTCGTGTACAGCAGACGATGTATGGTGGCTAAGAGATGGTCTCGCGACCCTGCCTTATCGCAAAATGCGTCCACTACCCGACGGGCACGCAGGGGCACCAGCGTACTGCCCGAGAACAGGATGATCGGAGTCCCGGGCTTAATGGCCTTAATCGAGGCAGCAACGGTTGCACCATTCATTTCTGGCATTTCGTAGTCTGTTACGACCACATCCACACGGTTCAGGGCAGCGATTTTGACTCCGGATTCTCCGCTGGAGGCAATTAGCACGTTGAACCCGAGGTTTTCGAACATTGCCTGATACATCGCCAGCCCAGGCTCAAAGTCGTCTATCCACAACAGCGTCGGACGGCCAGAGCGAGTCCGCCCTCTCGGTCCGCTTCCGGTTAGCAACCGGTCCGAATGCCACACCGTCGGAGCTACGGCGGATACACATCCCACCTTTCCCAATCTTGGCATGCTGCCACCATATTGCGATCGCTCGGTGCAAAACAATGCGTGGAACGCTGTAAGTCGGCTCCGGTAAATCCTGTATGACGAGAAGAACGATCTTGCTCAGCTATGAGATTGAAAATAATGCCGACGTGAGTGCCGACTCGGGACCGAGGGACTAAGATGCACGCCTTAGATAATGTCGACGCGAGGCCTCTGTGGTTCTAAAGTCCTTGCCTGGAAGAATCCGGGATCACACTTCAAAAACTCGATACACCGCCGGCGGGTTCTGCGCCTGCAGGAGAGTAATTGCGACGTTGTGGACGGGAACACCGCCAGTGGTTTTGCCGTCGCATGTGCCGTTGTGAGCATGTCCGTGGAGGACCAGATCGGCCCCATGACGGTCCACGACTTCGGCTAGGCGCGAAGTGCCGAGGAAGGGATAAATCTCGGGAGCCTCTCCGTCCACTGTGCCCGCGATCGGAGAGTAATGCAGCACGATGACTCGTTTTTTGGTTCTTAGCTGCGAGACTGCGCGCTCCAGCTTCAGGGCTTCATCAATGCTTGCCCGCACAAATGTTTTGACTTCGGGCTCGCCGAAAGCAGTCAAGACACCACGTCCAAAGCCGCCAATGAAGCCCTTGGTTCCGGCAAACCCGACACCATCGCGTTCATAGGCGCTGCCGTCGAGCACCTTGATTCCCTCCTGTGTCAGCATCCGCATGAGGTCATTTTCGCGGCCGCTCTCGTAGTCGTGGTTGCCAAGAACGGCTATGGTCGGCAGCCGGAGCCGAACCAGCACATTCAACAGCGGTTCCATTTCTTCCGGGCGGCCGTAATTGGTCAGGTCCCCGGCCAGGACAAAGACATCGGCTTCATCGCGGACATGATTAAGTTGGTCGTGCAGCGCGCTGAAGCGTGCCGGCGTGAAATGCAAATCGGCGGTGGCGGCAATTCTCATCGTTGCTGAGTGCGGGTCTGCGCTCGGGGCTTGCGGACTATCTCGATTTTCGGCGTCATCCTTTTCGGCGTCATCCCAGCCGGCTGCTTCTGCAACTGCCGCGAACGATATCCGGCCTGCACGTCTTCCAAGCCCCAATCTTTCATGTCGATCGAGAACATATGTTCATCTACCAGGCTGCCGCGGAAGGGCGCCTTGGGGTCAGGATGCTGAACTATGTGCATGTAGCGGGAAAGCAAGTCCTGCCAGAGCGTCGCGGGCACGTAGTCGGAGTGCGCAGGGTACACATAACGGAAGAGTAGGAGCGCCCAAAGCACAATTTCCCAGTGCTCCCCGGCTAGATCGAGGATACGCTCCCATTCCAGACGCCCCCTGGTGCCGTAAATGATGTGCGCGATGTCGGCGCCATCGAATCTTTCTCTACGGGTGACGAACAGCTTCGAAGCCAGCAGGTCTTCGGGAGAGATGATTCGAGAACGCACCCCTGCAATCATGGCCGGCTGCGTACGTTCCATCCAACTATCGTCCACCACGATAACCGCATTGCTCATTCCGGAGATCAGATCAACGAAATATTCTCCGCGGTGTGCCTTCGCCAGCCAGACCGGGTCGAGGGTCTCACACCGGAAGCCATGCTGGTCGAGATACTGCAAAGCAACAGGGACATCTTCGGATTTCATGAAGAGATCCAGGTCCTTGGTCACGCGGCAAATGCCGGTGTACTTGTGCAGCGCAAACGCGCCCGCCACAGCATAGGGGATCCCGTGCTCATTCATGGCCAGCAATACCTCGCGATACAGGCTTGCTGCCTCAGGCGGCAGAGGGACTGCGATGGCCGATGTCCGCGACGAGCTCTCTGGCGTCTTCGAATTTGAAGACTGCTCCGGCATGAGCGGCTTGGATGTTCTTTTGTTGGAGATGGTTGCAGAGACTCGATTAACTGACTGGCAGCCGAAGGGGTGGTGGCGACGTGGGCTGACGGGTACGCAACGCTGCTATGCAAATCTGCATCTCTGAGCTGCGCTCTATTTGGCGAACTCATGTCGTCCGTCGTGCCGGAATCAATCGAAGTCCCTTTAACCGGTCTCCCCTCTCAAGCGGTCACTTCAGAGAGTGGCGATCAGCTCGCACGGCGAATTTCTGAGTTGGGAGACTGGTTCCACAATGTCGATCTACACGGCATTCAGACCGCGCCACACCATTTTCTTGGAGACTTTCCGAATATCAAATGGAGGCAGATCGCAAGCGCCATTCCAGAAGATCTGACCGGTGCCACTGTCCTCGACGTGGGGTGTAACGCCGGTTTCTATTCGATCGAGATGAAAAAACGGGGTGCGAAGCGTGTGCTGGGAATAGATGTAGTTGACCGGTATCTCAATCAGGCACGATTCGCGGCAGAAACCCTGGGCTTGGAGATCGAGCTGCGGAAGTGTTCCGTCTATGCCGTGGATGAATTGGTGGGTCAGTTTGATTATGTCCTTTTCATGGGTGTGTTTTATCACCTCCGATATCCGCTATTCGCTCTAGATAGGCTGATCAAGAAAGTGGCGGGCAAGCTGGTGTTTCAGACGATGGTGCGCGGTTCGCTGACGCTGCGGGAGTGGGCCGATGACTATCCCTTCTGGAACACTCAGATCTTCCTAGAGCGCGACTTCCCGGTGATGTACTTCATCGAAAAGAGCTATTCGAACGATCCCACGAACTGGTGGATTCCGAACCGGGCCGCTGCCGAAGCCATGCTGCGAAGCTCGGGACTGGAGATCGAAGCGCATCCTGAACCGGAAACGTGGATCTGCAAGCCCGCTTCGGTGATTCGCAATGGACGTAGCATTCTGGATCATGAGCTTGCGGGTACGCTGTGAGTCAAAAACCAAGAACGCAAACCACGACGGACACTGAGACACACGAAGGAAAACCATGGTTGAAGCGGTGATGCTGTGGAACGAGCCGAACAATCTTTCGCACTGGGATTTTCAGGTTGATCCCGACTGGAAGTTGTTCGCCGGCATGATTTCCGCGGCTGCGCGGGAGATCCGCAAAGTCAACCCTGATCTCACCATCGCACTAGGCGGACTGTCTCCAGTGGATCCGAATTTCGTGAAATTGCTGGGCAGTTATGGCGCTCTCGACCAGGTTGACGTGGTTGCGATCCACGGCTTTCCGTTAGATTGGAACCATTGGAGCATTCACGACTGGCCGCGCAAGATAGACGAGATTCGGGGAGTAACGAACAAACCAGTGTGGGTTTCGGAGGCCGGGGTTTCGTCTTTTGGAGCAGAAGAAGTGCAGGTGTTCGGAATCGAGCGCACAGCCGAATTGCTGCTCCCGATTGTTGATAGGGTGCATTGGTACAGCTTGTACGATTTGCCCGGGACCTGGACGGCGACGACACGACACAAAGAGGCGGAAGGCAGCGCTTATTACCGGCACTACTACATGGGACTCCTCCGGGAAGATGGCACGCCGAAGCTCGCACAAGCCCATTTCCCCTCGGGTCTGGGGATCTGCCAATGGTTTCATTTTGAGGACCATCGTCTGGAAGACTCCGTAGAGTGGCTGCGGAAGCTGAACGTGACCTATCTGCGGACCGGTTTGAGCTGGGCTGACTGGTTCCGTCCTGGCGCGGAAGCCTGGTTCGATCGTCAGATGCAAGCCATCGAGGAATTCACCATCACGCTTACCCTTTGCTTTACTCCCGAACACCTCGGAGTGGTACCCCATTACACCAGCCCGCCCAGGAACTGCGAAGATTTCGCCGAATTCGCGCGGAAGATGGTGGTCAGGTACGCACCGCGGCAGACGAGCAGGGCAGAGGCTGGACTCGTTACTGAGATTGACGAAAGTTGCGCTCAATTGCGCTGACCGTGGCCCAACGACGGAAAAGGTGTAAGTGGCGGCTGCTGTGAGAGTTGGCGGCTCCCTCGAACCGCCCATCCGTTCGTCGACAAGACATCTCCGCCAATCAGACTTACATCCAAAGTTCGTTGCGGAGACACGGCGCGCAGGTTCGGACGATCACAACACGCGTCACACAAGGCATTTGTGAACCAATGCCAGTGACGCTGGATTAGGAGCACGGTGAAAGCAAAACGCGTTCTTATCACTGGAGGCGCAGGATTCGTTGGGTCACATACGGCGGACGCCGTGCTCGAAGCCGGACACGAGGTCCGGATTTTCGACAGTCTCACCTCACAAGTGCACGAGGCCGGGTTGTTTTCATACGTGCCCAAAGGGGCGGAGTTTGTTCTCGGCGATGTGCGGAACCGGGACCAACTGCGTAAGGTGGTGCGGGATGCAGAGGTAATCTTTCATTTCGCTGCTTCGGTGGGAGTAGGACAGTCGATGTATCAGATCGCGGACTACACCGCGGTGAACAATCTCGGTACGGCGAACTTGCTCCAGGCCATTGTGGATACTCGTTCGGTGCCGGAAAGGATCGTTGTCGCTTCCTCGATGTCGATCTACGGCGAAGGGAAGTATCTCTGCCCGGATTGCGGTGAAGTGGCGCCGCCTCCGCGCCCGCTCGATCAATTGAAAAGAAAGCAATGGGAAACCCAATGCCCGAATTGCCGTGAACCGTTGGTCCCGGTTCCTACGAGAGAAGATAAGCCGCTGCAGTGCAGTTCGATTTACGCACTCTCGAAGAGAGACCAGGAAGAGATGACACTGCTGTTCGGCCGCACCTATCAGATTCCGGTAGTGGCGCTGCGTTACTTCAACATTTACGGGACGCGGCAGTCGCTTTCGAATCCCTACACCGGGGTGGCCGCCATTTTCGCCTCCCGCCTTATGAACCGCAAAGCGCCGCTGATTTTTGAAGACGGCCAGCAGATGAGGGATTTCGTCAGCGTCCACGATGTTGCCCGCGCCAATGTGCTTGCCTTGGAGAAATCGGGGGCTGATGGCAGGGCTGTGAATGTCGGCTCAGGAGAGCCGGTGGCGATCCGCGAGATCGCGGTGGAACTTGCAGGTGCGTTGGGCGTGCGAGTGCCTTCCGAAATCACAGGAAAGTACAGGGCCGGCGACGTTCGCCACTGCTTTGCAGACATATCTGCTGCTGCGCACCTGTTGGGTTATCAGCCGAGAGTACGACTGAAACAAGGCATCGAAGAGCTGGTGGCATGGCTGGAAACGCAATGGGCGGAAGACCGTGTGGACGAGGCCATGGACAGGCTGAGCCTCCACGGCCTGGTCGCCTGACGTTTTAGGATTCAGTTGCGCTTGGAATCAGACGTGCCAGTCCACGTCCATGCGCGGTCAACGACGAGGGAGAAATGAATAGGCTGCTATCGTTCCGTTCTGTACTGATCTTTGGCGGGGCAGGATTTGTAGGCTCGAATTGGGCGAATCGTTTGCTGAAGACGACGGATGCCCGCGTACACATCTTCGACAACCTTTCACGGCGCGGCGTGCACCAGAATCTGGAGTGGCTTCGTCGTGAAGCCGACGATCCAGAGCGCCTAAAGATCACAGTTGGCGACATCCGGGACGCAGCGCTGGTTGAGCGGGCAGTCCAAAGTGCAAGCGAGATATATCATCTTGCCGCCCAGGTTGCAGTTACAACGTCCATTGCGGATCCCCGTGAGGACTTCGAAGTAAATGCCCTGGGCACGTTGAATATTCTAGAAGCCGCGCGCAAGAGCGGCCGTCAACCGTTCATCCTTTTCACTTCGACCAATAAGGTTTACGGAAATCTCGCGTCCAGGCCGCTGGTGCTGACCGGCCGCCGCTATTGTGCTCTGGATGAAAAGGGTGTGGACGAATCGCAGCCGCTGGATTTGTGTTCCCCCTACGGCTGTTCGAAGGGCACGGCCGACCAGTATGTGCACGACTACAGCAGGATGTTCGCCTTGCCCACGGTGGTGTTTCGCATGTCTTGTATCGCTGGTCCACGGCAGTTCGGGAATGAAGATCAGGGCTGGGTGGCGCACTTTCTCTATTCAGCTTTGGAAGATACCCCGGTCACCATTTTTGGCGATGGGCGGCAGGTGCGGGATGTGCTCTCGGTAAATGATCTGATGCGCGCCTTTGAAAAAGTGCGAGCGCAAATCGAACAAACTGCGGGCCAGATTTACAACATCGGTGGCGGAATCCAGAATGCCGTTTCGTTGTTGGAGGTCATTGACAAAATCGAACAGGTCACCGGCAAAAGGCTATGGGTTTCACTCCAGAGGCCGAGGTCAGGCGACCAGCTCTTCTATGTAACCGACTTCGAAAAGCTCAGGAAGCACACCGGATGGAAGCCGGAGATAAACATTCGCCAAAATATCGAATCCATCTATGAGTGGTGGCAGACAGAGCTCGCGGCGAAGGTTCTCATGTCGATCGCGCCGGGGCCGGCACTGGAGCAGATTCCCGAGGCAGCTTCGTGAGGTTTGCCCTGGTAAATCCGGCGTGGAGCTTCGAAGGCTCGACCTACTTTGGCTGTCAGGAGCCGCATTACCCGCTGGAATTGCTGTTCGCGTTCGATCAAATCAGAGCAGCCGGGCATGATCTATTGCTGATGGATGCGCATTTGCAAGGGCTCAGCCTGCGCGAGGTCAAAACTGAGCTGGATCAATTTCATCCTGAGTTTCTGGTTATTGCGACAGCGCCCTCGTATCTTTTTTGGCGTTGCCCTCCACCAGAGCTGAGAGTGCCGCAGCAGTGGTTTGCGGAGCTGGGGAGTAATGCGATTAAAGTCGCGATCGGTCCGCATCCTTCGGCGACTCCCGCTGCAACGCTGCGAAAGCTGAACTGCCAAGTCGCGATGCGTGGCGAGTCGGACCAGACTCTGCCACAGCTTGCGTCACGGTCCTGGGCGGAAATTGATGGCTGCTGCTGGCGTGATGAGTCGGGCATTCATCTGAGTCCCAGCCTTGGCGTAGCCGACATGACGCAACTCGGCGCGCTCAGCTTTGAAAACTACGAAGTCGAAGCCCACGGACATCGCCATCACGTATTTCATGGGTACGGGCGAGGCGCCGAGCTCGAATTTGCGCGCGGATGCCCTTGGGCATGCAGCTTCTGCAACAAGACGCTGTTTCGCAACAAATTTCGTGAGCGCGAACTCGAGGCAGTACTTCGCGAAGTGGATGCGCTGATCGCACGTGGCGTGGATTACATCTATTGGATCGACGAAATCTTCGGCGTCGGGAGGACTGTTCGGGAATTATTGCGCGAACTGGCGCGGCGTCCCATCACGATTGGCCTGCAGACGCGCATTGATCTGTGGGATGAGGAGTCGCTCGATCTGCTGGGCGCGGCCCACTGCATTTCGATGGAATGCGGCATCGAGTCCATTACCGATGCCGGGCGCGATGAGCTAAATAAGAATTGCCGTATCTCGACCGAGAGGATCACTGAGCTTCTGATCTACGCGCGGCAGCGTGTGCCCTGGGTGCAGGCGAACTTGATTCTGACCGAGCACGATGAGCGCGGCGAAGTACGCGAATTTCAAAACAATCTTCGCAAGCACGGAGTGTGGGTCAGCGAACCCGTGCCGATGTTTGCTTTTCCCGGAACGCCGGATTATCTGCAAAGATTCGGGCCGCCGGATGATCACGCCTGGGAACGCGCTCACGAATACTATCTGAACGCTTTTCGCGAAAAGGGTTTCAGCGATATTCAGGACCAGCGGCCTGCCCCAATCGAGGACCTCGAATGCACGTACTGATCACCTCCGACACAGTCGGTGGGGTCTGGACTTATACACAGGAACTTGTTACCGGCCTGGTTGACGCCGGACATCGCATAACTCTAGTAAGTTTCGGCAAGCTGCCGGCGCCCCATCAGACTACCTGGATGCACACTGTGCCGGGCCTCGATTATCGTCCCACTGAATATCGCCTGGAGTGGATGGAAGTTGCTGAAAGGGATATCGACGAATCGAAACGCTATCTGGAACTACTGATTAGCGAAGTGCAGCCTGATGTACTTCATTTCAGCCAGTACTGTTACGGCGATATTGCTACTGCGATACCCAAGGTTGTGGCTGCTCACAGCGACGTTGTGAGTTGGTGGATGGCCGTCCACGAAAAAGAGCCAGACGACACTCCATGGATGCGCCGGTATCGCGAGATGGTGACCAACGGATTGCGCGGCGCCGACACGGTGGTCGCCCCATCGCGGTGGATGCTGGATGCACTCTCCAAACATTATCTTCATGCCCAAGAGGGCGTGGTTGTTTACAACGGAAGAACGCCTGCGCTGTTTGATCCCTGTGCTGGGAAAGAAGACTTTGTTCTCAGCGTTGGCCGGTTGTGGGATGGCGCCAAGCAGGTGTCACTTTTGTTCGAGCCGGACCAGCGAGCCCGGACCTGCATTGTAGGTTGGGAGCGGGAGCCAGGCCGGGAAGGCACCGGATATTCAACCCGACTGCCGGCCAACGTCGATCTCTTAGGCCCTAAGTCTCAGAGTGACTTGCGAGCGCTTTACTCGAGTGCCGCGATCTACGCCGCAACGTCGCGGTATGAACCGTTCGGCTTGTCGCCACTTGAAGCTGCGTTGTCCCGATGCGCTCTGGTCCTTAACGACAATCCGGTATTCCACGAACTCTGGGGAGATGCTGGCGTGTATTTCGCGAAGCACGACGGGAAAGACCTGACTCGAGTAATCGCTGAGTTGAGGGAGAATCCGGAAATGCGGCTCGAGTATGCCGACCGGGCCTACCAAACCGCGCGCAAGAAATTCTCAGCGGCGCAGATGGTCGCCGAGTACGAAAAAATCTACCAGGAAGTCGCGTCTCCAGCGAGGGTCGCATGAGTAGGCGGCTCAGTTTCCGTTTCTTTGCGCACTCCTGGGTTTCCGATTGGAACCATGGCAACGCGCATTTCCTTCGCGGACTAGCCGGCGAACTGGTGAACCTTGGGCACGAAGTCCGGTGTTACGAAGCTCGCGACAGCTGGTCAATGAAGAATCTTGCCGAGGAAGGCGAGGGCGTCGCAGCACAAGCCTTGATCGCGCTCCGTCAGGCCTTTCCCAGGCTGGACGTGCGCTTTTACACGAATGACGCCGGGTTCGGAAAGTTTGCTGCTGAGGAACTGCGCGGTGCCGATGTTGTCATTATCCATGAGTGGAATGCGCCGGAAGTGGTCCAGTCAATCCTGGCATTGAAGCATCGGCTCGGATTTCGCGCGCTGTTTCATGACACACATCACCGGGCATATACCAACCCGAGCGAGATTCTGCGTTTTCCTTTATCTGAGTTCGATGGAGTGCTCGCATTTGGGCAGGCGATCAGGCAGATTTATTCGCAAGCGTTTGGTGTGCGGAGGACGTGGACGTTCCACGAGGCCGCAGATACTGCGCGTTTTTATCCAGTAGAGGTTGAGAAGGATACAGACGTGGTCTGGATCGGCAATTGGGGGGACGAAGAACGTACTCAGGAATTGGAAGAATTCTTGACGAAGCCTGCATCGGCGATGCGAGATTACAGATTCGCCGTGCACGGCGTAAGGTATCCGGAATGCGCCCGTGAAAGGCTCTTACAATCTGGCATCGATTTCCGTGGATATGTTTCGAATCTGCGCGCACCACAAGTGTATGCCCGCAGCAAGATTAGTCTGCATGTGCCGCGCAGATTCTATGCAAATGGATTGAGCGGCGTTCCGACGATCCGTGTATTCGAGGCGCTGGCTGCGGGTTCTCCACTGCTATGCGCCCCATGGAATGACAGTGAGGGGCTCTTTCGTCCGGGGCAAGACTACATCTGCGTGCCAAATTCTATCGCCATGATCGGCGAGGTCAAGCGTCTGTTGCACGATGACAAGGCCCGCGAACAATTAGCTGCCAGTGGACAGCAAACCATCCTTGCCCGCCACACCTGTGCGCATCGCGCCGTGCAACTGCTCGAAATCTGTGAAGGGCTGGAGAACTGAAGGATGAAAATCTACGTCTTCGGTTCTAGTCTGACTTCGTGCTATTGGAACGGGGCGGCTACCTATTATCGCGGAATTTATAAAAACCTGCATCAACTTGGTCACCTCATCACTTTCGCCGAGCCCGATGTTTACAATCGCCAGCAGAACCGGGATTGCCCGCTCATCGAGTACGCGACGGTGCATGTTTATCAGACTCCGCGAGACCTCGACAAAGTTCTCTGGGAGGCCTGCCAGTGCGACTTAATCATCAAGCACAGTGGAGTCGGGGCGGACGACGAACTGCTCGAAGCGGAAGTCTTGCAGTGCCGGACGTCGTCCTCGAGGAAGCGTACCGCATTCTGGGATGTGGATGCGCCGGCCACGTTGGCGCGGGTGGAGGATGACTTACAGGATCCATTTCGCGAATTGATTCCTCAGTACGATTTCGTCTTCACCTATGGTGGAGGCGATCCGGTCATCCAGCATTACATGAGCCTGGGCGCGCAGAATTGCTTTCCGATTTACAACGGTCTGGATCCTGATACGCACCATCCAGTGTCTTCAGATGAGAAGTTCAAATGCGATCTGGTATTCGTTGGAAATCGGCTGCCGGATAGGGAAGCGCGGGTCGAACAATTCTTTTTCTCTGCGGCCGAACAGGCTCCGGAGTTTCAGTTTGTGCTTGGCGGCGAAGGCTGGGGAAGTAAGCAATTGCCGAAGAATGTGCGCTGGATTGGACACGTCGGTACCGCCAACCATAACCAGATCAACTGCTCCGCTCGCATGGTGATGAATATCAACCGGGAATCGATGGCGAAAGTTGGGTTTTCTCCTCCAACCAGGGTGTTTGAAGCAGCAGGAGCTGGTGCTTGCGTCATCACAGATGCCTGGGCTGGCATAGAAGAATTCTTCCAGCCAGGCCGGGAGATTCTGGTCGCATCGAGTGCTGAAGAAGTCGTTCGGCATCTGCGCGAGATTAGGCGGGAGGACTCTCTATCTATCGGGGCGGCGATGCACAGAAGAGCGCTTCGAGACCACAGCTACAAGTTGCGCGCGCGGAAGGTTGATCAAATATTGCGAAGAAGCGACGCAAATGTTCCTGATCTCCGGAGCGCTCAGTACGTGGGCACTCTGCTGGCTGAGGAAAGAAATTGAAGATCGTTATTTGCGGACTCGCCATCACCTCCTCATGGGGCAACGGACACGCCACCACCTACCGGGCGCTGGCGCGCGCGCTACATGCGCGGGGACACCAAATTGTTTTCTTCGAGCGCGATCTCGAATGGTATGCCTCTAATCGCGATATGCCCGAGCCGCCGTTTTGCCGCGTACACATCTATGAACGGTGGGAAGACGTTGTCCCCGTGCTTCGCAGAGAACTCACAGGTGCGGACGTAGCAATCGTCGGATCGTTTTTTCCGGACGGCGTAAAGGCGAGCGATGAAGTGCTCGACTCCCAGGCCGGTATCAAGGCTTTCTATGACATCGATACTCCGATTACTGTGTCTAAACTGCGCACCGGTGATTTGGAATACTTGCGTCGAGACCAAGTAGCCGGCTTCGATTTGTACTTCAGCTTTACCGGCGGACCGATGTTACGCGAACTAGAAACAGGGTTCGGCGCTCGCCATGCTGTCCCGTTGTACTGCTCTTTTGACCCGGACCGCTATCGGCTCCGGAAACCCCAGCTACAGTACAAGTGCGACCTCAGTTATATGGGGACATATTCGCCCGACCGTCAGGGGAAGTTAGAAGAGCTGTTTTGTAAGCCTGCCCGTCGGCTTCTGGAAAAGCAGTTCATCGTCGCCGGCCCACAATATCCCCCGACCGTCGAGTGGCCTGGAAACGTGAAACATATCATTCACCTCGAACCCAGGTTTCATCCGCCTTTCTACTGCTCTTCGGGCTTCACGCTGAACCTGACTCGGAAGGAAATGGTGGAATCGGGATACTCCCCGTCTGTCCGTCTATTTGAAGCTGCCGGATGCGGCGCCGCCATCATTTCCGATTGGTGGGCGGGGCTGGAGACCTTCTTCGTCCCGCTGGGCGAAATCCTTCTAGTGCGTTCTGCGGAAGACGTAGTCTCGTATCTGACCGATGTGGGAGAAGAGGAAGCGCGCGAGATTGGCCGCCAAGCGCAACAGCGCGTGCTGGCTGAACACAGCGCACAGCGGCGCGCGATTCAGTTCGAGGAATTCGTTGGGGCCAAGACACTTCTCAGTCAGTTTGCGTGATTCCTGCAAAACGTGAATTCCAGGCACAAAAAAAGGGCCAGGCCGAATGGCCTGGCCCTCAAGAGGAGACTTCAGCTACTGGGGTGAGCTCTGGGTCGGAGCGGCGGGAGGCGCGGCAACGCTGCCTTGCTCCCGTGCTTGCGACGCATATTTCTTCACCGCCGCCAGGAACGACTCGCTCCCGGTTGGCGGATCAACTTTGCCGCTCAGGATGGTAGCAAAGGGCACCATTTTCCCATACAGGACTCGGGTTTCGTCCTGGTCTTGCGCAATTCGCGAGCCGCTCAGGTCAATTCCCGCGAACACGCCGCGCGCGCGAGAATAGGTGAGCACTTCGGCTTTCATCTTCCAGTCAGTGCTCGCCTCACTCTGTCTGCCAACCGGCCCAGCTGCAGCCGAAGCGTCTGCGCCTACTTTGAATTTGCTCGAAAGCATAGCGTCCATGCCTTTCTGGTTCATCACCAGCATGACCAGATCAATTGCCTGGCCCCCGATTTGCAGTCCCCAACTACCTCCTGTAATCGTGAACGGTGCCGGAGCGCTCCAGCCATTGGCCGTCTTGCATGTGGCCACGCCCTTGCCGTGGTTTCCACCAAATCCGATGGCGATTTTTACCATCGAAGGAACTACCGCGATGCATTCCGCATCCCCCATGATTTTGTCGGGAATCGCTTTGTCCTTTACCGCCATGATTTCGTCCAATACGTTGGCGGCATTTTGAATTCTTTTCTGAATGTCTGACTGGTCCTTGTCATCAGCAGCCCAGCCCACAGTTGGGAAAAGCAACCCTACGGCGCTGAGCGTCAGAAGAAAACTTGTGATTGCCCCTGTTCTGCGTGTCATTTTTTTGATTTCTCCTGTGCCTACAAAAGGCACTCTCACAGCATTGTCGGCTGAGATAATAGCCGTGAACTTGACCTGTTGCCATCCGGTGTAGGCTGTAGACGCGCGCCAAACCGCCCTTAGTTCCTGGCCTGCAAACTTAAAGGCAGGCAATGAGTTATCAGCCACTCAGGTCGCAGCCACAAGTTTAGCCACGACAATCAGCCTTCGTGGTGCTGGCCCTATAGCGTGCATAGGATAACAGGTGATTAGGGTCAGTTCACCGTCCGTGGTAGCCCGCAAGACCGACAGGTCATTGGATTCGACTACTCTCCTGCCAATCACGGTGTACCGGAACTGCTTTCCACCTTTCAGGACATAAATGTCATCGCCGTATCTCAGTCTGTCAATATGGCGAAAGAAAGTGTCTCGGTGACCAGCGATCACGGCATTGCCGCTTGTTCCGGGGACTGCGGAACCCGCCATGTGCCCCGGTCCCATCAAAAGCGAATGCCGCGAGGTGCCTTCCAGAACCACTGCGCGAAGGCGGATTCGGGGGATGGAGAGTTTGGTCAGCGTTCCGTCGTGCGCGAGGGCGGAAGTACTCTGGGTCTTCCACCGGTGCAGCAACTTCAGTTGCTCTGTGTACATCCAGGCATAGGTTCCCACGACATAAGTACAGAGGCTGCCGCCGACCAGTAAGAGCGCGTAAGAAAGAACCAGGCGCCGCCGAGAGATGCGCGGGCGGGGCTGCTCAATCTGACGACGATTATTCGAAATCCGCCACGGCGCTGATTTCAGAACGAGCTGCGCCCGCTTTCGAAGAAGGCGGCGCGGATTGCGAACAACGCTGGCCCTGGGGACCTGCATAAAAAATTATCGGCGCGCAAAAAGACCGGCTACCAGAGATCCCAATCCAATCAGTCCAAGAAGCGGGAGAAAGGTCGAAGTCTGTGGGAGTTGCGCATTATTCTTGGCAACCGCCGGGTCCTCGCCGGGTGCCGGATATTCGACGCGCTTCGCGGTCCCACTGGTTGCAGGCACCTGAGAAGAATCGTTAGTTGCTGCGGCCTGCGAGGAACTCGGGTTTGCGGCTTCGGTCTGAGTACTGCTCGTTGCTTCGCTCGGTGCACTGTTGCCAGTGCTACTTTGCGAGGCCGCGCTATTGCCCGGTTTGGACGCGGTTGAATGTTCTTGCGCCACTACCCCAAGCGAGGCGGCGACCAAGGTGGTAGCCAGAAACACCAATGCTCTGGTCATGCAAGCCTCCGAAGTTCAGTTCTGTCGAATGTAAGCCGCTGGATTGTGACCAGCTATCCGGTGATCGCAGTACCTGGGAAGGTGGATCAGGGTAAGCAGACTAGGAGTTCTGCTGGATGTCTTAGAGGTTTGCAATTACGTCGACTTCGCCCTGTTTGTCCATCACTTGCATGCGCACAGTCTCGGCTTGCCGCTCGAAAAGGAGGTCCACTGACGCATCACCCACACGAAGGCCGCGGATCGACAAGTGGGGAATTCCCTCTGGCAGGCAGGGACGCTCTAATACGACCCGATTCTGATCTCCGCGAACTGTAAGCCCCAGACAGGCCTGAATCAGCAAAAATGGCGCGGCTGCTGCCCAGGCTTGGGGAGAGCAGGCCACTGGGTAAAGGGTCGGGCCTTCCCCAAGCCGACGCTCCAGCCCGCAGAAGAGCTCCGGCAACCGGTTCAGTTCCATCATGCTGCTCACGTCGAGCAGGGCGAGCAGAATTTTCCCCGCCAGATTCTTGAAGCCGTATCTTGTAAGCCCGCTCGCGATCAGGGCATTGTCATGGGGCCAGACCGAGCCATTGTGGTAAGAAAGCGGGTTGTAACGAGCTTCTCCGGAGGCCAGGGTGCGGATTCCCCATCCGCTGAAGAAATCGGCCCCAAGCAGAGTGTGTGCAGCAGTCTTTCCCCGCTGCGGACGTGCGATACCCGTGTACAGGCAGTGGCCCGCGTTAGAAGAGCGTACCCGGCAGGGCCGTTTCTTGCCGTCAAGCGCCAAGGCGTAAGTGCCAAGGTCTTCGCACCAGAAGGCTTCCTCGAAATGCTCGCGGAGCTGAGCAGCTTGCGACTCCAGCGCTAGGCAGTGGTCGCGGTCTCCGAGCGCACCGCTTAAGCGGGCTGCGGCCAGCTTGGCTGCATAGACGTAGCCCTGAACTTCGCAGAGCGCGATCGGAGGTTCAGCCAACGATCCGTCGGAGTGAAAGATCGAGTCATTCGAGTCCTTCCATCCCTGCTGAACCAGTCCTCGGTTGCCGTGGGAAGCGTATTCGACAAAACCATCGCCGTCCAAGTCACCGTATTCGTCCATCCAGCCAATGGCGGCCTGAATGTTTGGCCACAATTGCTCGATTAGCTTCTTGTCACCAGTCCGCTCGTGGTAGGCGCCCGCCAACATAATGAACAACGGCGTTGCATCCACAGTGCCGTAATAGCGGGCAAAGGGGATCTCTTTAAGGTCGGCCATTTCGCCGTGCCGCAGTTCGTGCAGGATTTTGCCGGGCTCAGATTCATTCGCCGGATCCCTTTCTTTCGCCTGGGTGGCGGCGAGAAACTCGAGTACTCCTCGGGCGAGCGAAGAATCCATCCACAGCATCTCCAGCGCCGTGATAATTCCATCGCGGCCGAACACGGTGCTGAACCAGGGCACCCCGGCATAGGGATAATTGGTTTCTGGATTGCCCACTGTCATCATCCGCACATCAGCGATTGAGCGATTGATCCAGTCGTTGAAGCGGGAGTTGGAACTAGCGACATGGGGCTGAATCTGGGCCGATGCCTTCATTTCGCTGCTAGCACGGACGATGGCTTGCGAATAAGGGAGGCGCGTGCTTACAGGCTCGGTCTCACAAGCTGTACGAAGGTTGAAAGTTACTTTCTCCTTGGGATCCAAGTGCAGTTGAAATATCATTTCCGGGCCTACGACGCTCTTGGGGGCCGGTACGCAGTTTATATGGGTTCTCCGGACCACTCCGTCCAGGCCTTCGTACCCAAGGACAATGCAGTCAGGCCCGGTTTCGAGATCGAGCAGGCGCCCGGTTCGCCCGCGACGCATGCCGCGGACCTCAAACAAATCAGCGAAATCCGCCGCGAAATAAATGCTGAAGGGAACTTTGAGCGGCTCCATCCCATAATTTACAAAGCCCAACTCTTCGTAAGACGTTCCGCGCCAGAGGAATTTAGAGCGCAGCAGGTGCAACGTACCGCGATGGATTGCCACTGACTGGCCGCGCGAGACATCCAGGTTCGCCAGGTCCGCCGTGAACAGAAAATTGTTCGGCTCAATCGTGGAACTCAGAAGCAACGGACGCTCATTCCACATCCGCACTATCATTTCAGACAAATAGCGCGTGCCATCGTAGAAGAGGCCCTGCTCGCCCAAGCCGTGGGGCTGCATATCGCCGTGCCGGTCGAAGACAGCGAACATCGTTCCGTATTTCAGTACCCGGGCACGGTCGTCCGCTGGCGGCGACGTTGTGGCTATGTAGTATTGCTGGGAGACGTTACTTTCATCCAACTCAGAACTCCATTGGAAGCGGCGAGCGGTGCCTTTTTCCGGTTCACCAGCCGTTCGTAGATTTTCAAGTATTCTCTGGCCATGCGCTCGGCCGTGAAGTGCTGCTCGAAGTGTTTTCTTACTTTCTTACGATCAATCTTATCGATTTTGTTTACCGCTTCAACGGCCCGCTTGAGATCAGGCACGATGAACCCCGACACGCCGTCGGCCATCACTTCTGGAACTGAGCCAAACGGATAGGCGATCACTGGCGTTCCACACGCCATAGCTTCAATCATTACCAATCCAAATGGCTCTGGCCATGAGATCGGAAACAATAACGCCGCTGCATTGCCTAGAAACCGGTTCTTTTCCGGATACCCTACTTCGCCGACAAATTCGATGTCCGGACCATTCAGCAAGGGCCGGATGCAGGTGTCAAAGTATTCCTGATCAACTTTGTCAATCTTTGCAGCAATCTTCAGAGGAATACCCACCGCCCTGGCAATTTCGATTGCGCGATCGACGCCCTTGTCGGGCGAAGTTCTTCCCAGGAAGGCCAAATATTTCCCGGACTTCCGATGGAAGGTGTAATTCTCCAACGGCAACCCGTGATGCACAGTTCCTTGCCAATTCAGGTGTGGTAACGGATCTCGCTGGACATCAGAAATCGAGATCACCGGCATGTCGTGATAAACCTCGTACAGGGGCACCAGGTCGGGGATGTCCAATCTTCCGTGCAAGGTTGAGACATGTACGTAGCGCTCACGCCGGCTTAATGGAAAGTGGAGATAATCAATATGAAAGTGAATCAGGTCAAACTCATTCTTCTCACGCAGCACTTGCTCAATCTGCACCAGGTGGTGAGGCAGGTGATCGACGGAGTCTGCAGCCAACCTGAGCGAGTCGCGGCAGGCGGGAACCAAGCGTGCGGTGGTCATCGAATCCCCGCTGGCGAACAGGGTGACCTCATGGCCTAGACGAACCAACTCTTCAGTCAGCCAGGAAACAACTCTCTCGGTGCCCCCGTAAAGCTTTGGCGGAACACTTTCGTAGAGCGGCGCAACTTGTGCAATTCTCATCTACGGTCCTTCGGTGGTTCAAAATCAGACACATAACCCGGAGCGCACCCTGGTTTTGTTTCCCGGGTCATCAAGGCTATGGAAGATAGATTGGCAGCAACCCTCGCTACATCAATAGGTTACAGCGATGCGACGGTATTAACTATCCGGTTTTTGCTGTAGATAAATCTAAGAGATGTGGCACATCACCAAACGCCCTTGTCGCTTCCTGTGAGCCGATAAGCGACCAGGGCGGACACCGCCAGGGGCGGGAGCAAAGGCAGGCGGGAGATGGCACGCAGGTCGCCATGCCGGCTGGCGCTGAGCAACTGTGAACCGTAAAGCCCAGCCGCGGAACCCATGGGCACGCGCAGGAGATTGTCACGAAACTGAACTCGCAGATCGGGCGAGTATGCGTCGTCGGTCACTGCAGGTGGAAGGGTTACGGGGCCGCCGTATGTTTTTACGTATTCCGAAACGATTACCAGAAAGCTGGCAACGCCGGGCCAGATTCCTCCTAGTTCGGCGCCCCGGCGGAGTTCATCGAAGTCCACCGCACGGTTCGCGAGCAAAGCTGCGACATCCGCCATATCACAAAGCCGGAAATAAAAATGCCGGTACATCCGCTGCAGCGTGGAAATCAGAATTCGTTCTTCGGGAGCCGGAACAGGGAATGTACGTCCATGTACCGTTTTGATGATGCTGCGCTCGAGCACTCGTGCCGCCATCAATTTTTGCTCGCCGGTTTGTCCCAGATAGCGCACATGCACTTCTACGAGTTCCGGTAATCCGGGGACCTGAAAGTTCCACTTATTCGCCAGGCGGTCGCCCCAACTACGCGGCTCCTGATGAGCCTGCAGCTTCTCCTGCATGGTCTTTATGATCTGTTCGGGCGTGCCGCTGGTGTACAGGTCGAGATCGGACCCGAGATCAGGCCAGTGGTCCAAGGATTTGATTACGCTCACCGGACATCCCGAGTTCTCGAGCGATCGCACAATCGCGTACAGCCATTCGATGGCGCTCGAAATTCTCGCAGCTTCGGTTTGCAGAGCGTCGCGGCACCATTCCTGAAGAGATTCGTTCTCCCGCTCCATTGCGATCTTCTCCAATACTCGCAATGCGCGGACGGTGACATGGTGCTTGTCGGCCAGCTTGAGGAGTTCGCTAAAATCCCGTTCATTCAGCGAAGCCTGAGCAAGCTCGGGAAACAGGTTTTGCAGATATGGAACGGGAGAGGAAAAATCTCCGCCATAACCCTGGAACATCAATTTTGAGAGCAGGGATATGTAACCGTCGTTGTATATATGTACGCTCATCATATTCAAGTGCCGAAGTCGGGCGAGCAATGTCGTTCGATGTGAGTCTGGCAGAGCGGGTTGGTCACTGGTTGGTCAATGGTCATTGGTCATTCGTCACGCCGGTCTGCTGAGCGACTTGACGTTTGCAGTCAGAGACGCCGGTCTCAATTTGGGTTCCTTCTTCATAATCATTCCAAGTGGCGATCAGGAGGAAGGGCATGGGGTGTTCGGGATCGTCATAGTGATGAAATATCTTGAGCGTGTCCTCGAAAGTCTGTCCGCAGCGGCGATCCATGTGGCGGTTCAGGCTCCATGACGCTCTGGTGTCGTTAAAGCCAGGCCAAATAGCTCCTACAATGACCTTATCTGTACGTGACTGCATATTTTGATAGAAGCGGTCAAGGTAGTCTTTGCCCCAGTCACTGCCATTGGGCGCCCATCCGTGCCCCGGATGTATCCAGGCATAGAAGCCATCGAAATCTCCAGCGTATCGCGGTGGTGGCTGGTCCTTGAAAATCAGGATTGGCGGTCTGTCCCACTGATTGACAGCTTCGCGCACGCGGTCCCAGTTGGTGTTTCCGCGCTTGGGGAAAATGAAGATGACCGGCCGGCCTTGATAAGTTACGTAGGCGTCGTGGCCCGGGGCGTCGGGTCCGATATAAGCGCGATATGCCTTGTCGAAGGCTTGCAGTGCCTCCTCAGTAGCTTGTCCGTTGTCCTCCTGTGTCTCGTCATACATCAGGCAGACGTGAAAGTTGCTATCTGCTGAGATCTGCTGCAGAAGGGCATAGCTGCGGTCTTCGAAGGGGCGGCGATCTCCGTACCAATCCACAGCGAAGGCATAAATTCCCATCTCCTTCGCTTTTTGAATCTGTTTGCGCAGCACTGCGGGGTCCTGCGTGGAATAACCAACGGCGATGTGCTGGCGGTCCCCAAACCACGGCTGGTAGTCGGCGAGAATTCGCGAAGACTCCTGCAGGCTCGGAAGAGACGAGTTGGCTGACTGGCGGCGTGAGCCGCGATAACATCCGCTGGTCTGAGTGATCAGCACAATTGCAGCCAGTAGCAAGACAGTTGCGGAAATGCTTCTCATACAAAGAAGGACCACTTGACTATTGGTTTTGATGCTGGAAACAGCATGGAATAGGCGCCGGGCGTTGGGATTATGGCTTCTCCCCCGTCGTGGCTTGGATCTCGCGCACCAGCCAGCGATCGGCGCCTGGCGTCATTATGACGACATACTGCAGGGTCATAGGTTCGTCGTAGATGACCTTGCCGCCATCGAGGATCTGAACCTCGAGCTGCGCGCGATCGCGGAGCTGCACCGCGTCTCCGGCTGGGGAGTAGAACAGCGCTTCCAATTTGTGCCCGCGGTCTTCGTAACGCGTATGCAGGCCGGACTTGATCTGCGAATTCACGCGCTGAGTAAGATCCTGCTTCGCCATACCTGTGAAATAACCTTCCAGCAAGCCGGGACGATTCTCTTCCAGGGCCTGTTCCATGGTTTGCCAGGCAAACGCGTAGTCGCGCGGTAGGCTCTTGCTGGTGAGATCTTCGAGGGGGCGAGGGCCAATGTTGTCGGCGTTCAATTCCACCCTTGGGGGTTCGGCAGCAGCGGCGGCGCGGAAGTCGCGGACCAGAATGGCGCAAACGAATGCGATTAAAAGAATCGTCAATGAACTGTAACGCGCTGCCGTGTCTCTCATTGAGCGCCCGCGACCTCCAGTTCGTTGCCAGTCACCACGCCCGATGCTACGGTGATGCGGGCACGACCTTCGACTGCCATTTCGACCTTTGCCACTCCACGCTTGATAGGTACATCCACCGTGGTTTTGCCGGCATCGTCAACCTTGGTAAAGCTCACCACCGTGCCATCGGGCACAGAGTTGCCGGCGCAATCGCGGATCGGATCGGTTTCAACAAGGAAGTCTTTTTTCGTGCGGCCTGCCTTAATGCGAAGATTGCAGGCGTCGGCTGCAACCTGCTGAACCACGCGAATCTCGTTTGCATGTCCGATAGCGGCACCCAGGCGGGTGGCGCCCTCTTTGCGGGCCGAGCTCAGCCGCACCCATGCCACGCCGTTCTCGGAATTGCGTGTTGCAGAAACTTCTTTGCCATCTTTCGGCAGGATGCTGAACGTCACTGGTTCCGGTTGCAATACCAGGTTATGAAAGTTATCGAAGACAAACGCAACCGCGCTAATGCGATTCGGGCTATCGACGGGAACGCGCGAAGGGTGAACTAGAAAGCTCAAGCGGTTCGGCGGAGCCGGGTTCACGACGAAATTCGCTGAAGTACAGCCATCCGAGGCACAGAGAATTGCTGTGTAGCGGCCGGCGTGCTCCAGTTGGTCCGAGTCCACGGGTATATCGCTACCCGCTTGGACTTGGCGCTTGCTGGCGCTTGCTGGGCCGATCAAATAAAAGCTCGCGCTGCCTGATCCACTGGTTGCGATTGTGATGCCGGTCCCCGCCGTAGCCTGCGCGGGTGGATGAATCTCCGATGCGGATGCGCCCAGCGCGGCCAACAGCAAGGCAAGACCTGTGGTTAGGGTTCGCATATCACGATGTTGTGTCGTAATGGTTTACTACCACGCGGTAAGTCTGCACGTTCTTAGCAATGTCTGGAGGCAGATCCACTGCGAAGGGCACCGGTACTTGCGGCAGGAGAGCCTGGGCCACGTATCCGTCAGAAACCCAGATCACCTTGCCATTGCTGTCATAGTAGGCGGCGATGACGTGCGGGATATTTACGATTTGCCCACTCTGATTTGTCAGCTCGCCACTCAGCACCTTTTTGCCAAGCGGATCGTTTTCTAGTTTCTGCTGGTTGACTTCGATCACAGGATCCGCGCTGGCTGCGATCAGTAGCGCCTTTGCGTCCATACGCACGCTCTTTATTTTGTCGAGCCGCATGCCGGGAAAGTCAATCCTGTAGGGCGAGACCTGGCGGGGAAGCAGCGTGTGGGCGATTTTGTCGAAGCTGCCTTCCTGGGCAAGTTCTTTTTCGTTGGGCCCAAGCAGGGTGGCGCCGACGTTTACAAACGCAGGAACGGAGTCCTCGTTGACAACTTCGCCTACCAGTACAACGCTGTCGGGGCGCTGGATGGCATTCATGGAGAGAATGCGTACTTGCGGGGAGTCCACGTCGTGAACGCCCCAGTCGTCCCCTGCTCCCCGGCTGATTACGTCCCAACGCAGGTAGTTCACTGGAATCACTTGCGGCGGCAGCTTTGCGGCGTGGTCCACGGGCCAGAATACTTTCCAGGTGTCTCCCGCTCGCTCCACTTTCAGGTCGCGGATATCGTCCAGCGGACCGACTGCTGTCGAATAATGGAACTTGGCGCGCACTGAGGCTTCCTGGTCTGCGGTATGGAGTCCCCACACATCGAAGTTCTCGAGTGAAGCGTAGGTGAGCAGGCTGCCATAGCTGCCGCTGAATTCGCGGACAAACGAGTTCTTATCCACGTCGCTTCGGTTGGCGAGCCGGGCATAAGCCGCGTCGAAGTTGTGGGCTTGAATTTGTGACAGCATAAGGCGCACTGCTTGCTCCGGAGTACTTGCCGAACGCATCTCTCGCCGCCCCATTGCCCCTGATTGCAACCAAGCCATTACGATCAGGACTGCGGTCACGACCCCTAGCAGAATTGGAAGTCCGCGTTTCATCACCATGCCTCCCGAATCAAGACGCCTTCTTCTTCAGGCGCAGGGAATGAAAGTACGAGATCCGACCGGCAGCGGGCGCGGTCTGGAATCATGAACGCGAACAGCATCGCCAGGATGCTGCTACCCAGAGGCAGCGTGCCCCAGAGTAATCCTTCGAGTGCGGTTGGCATGGCGTCGGAAGGAACAGGCCGAGCTGGCGGGATGTCTTCCCGTGACCATACTGTGATCGCGCCGGAGTCATAGGTTTCAACCTTCTTCCAACCCGCGAAGCTAACCAACGGGTCGTAAAAAGGATCGTGAACGAAAATGTACTTCAGCCCATAATGGCTGGCGTGGCGTAGCATCATTCTCAAGGACTCCATCCCAGCCGTGCCAAAAAACTTGGCACTGGTTAGCTGAGCCGTGCCGTACTGGGTGAACTCAGGCAACAGCCGGGCCGAGTTGTACTCGCCGTCCACGCTATTGGCGACTGTGTATGTCGACACCTTAGGCAAGGCATTGCCAAACCCCAGTGTGAGATAACGATAGCGATCATGACCATCGCGGTTCAGAAAACTATCGACCGCATCCACGTTAATGTTGGCGTTTGGGGAGAACGGGCTTATTGTCATCCACGCCATCGGCAACACGAGAGTGACCACAGCAGCGATAGCGAATCCAACTGCAGCCTTGGTGCGGTAACGATCGATCATGCGCTCCGCAATAAGACCCACAATCGGTAGCGCCATGAGGGCCGCCCACAGCGTGAAGCGCTCGAACGTGAGAATCTCGAACGCCCGGCGAAGGACCCATCTTGGCAGCGGTGTAGTGCCGCCCAAACCAAAGATAAACGTGATCCAGAAGCCGAGAAGCAGCGGCCTGAGCCGCCGGTTGACGGAACCATACTTGACGATAAAAGGCAATGCGACAACCAGCATTCCATATGGAGCAAAAAAGTAGTTTGTGAGGTAGGTCAAGTTCAGGAGCAGGTTCGAACGGCTGGCATGCGGAATCGGCATCTGCTCGATTGGGTGTCTGACGATCGAAATCCAGTAGGGAAGCAGGACGATGCCCAATCCCGCGGCTGCAAAAACCGCAAAGATAGCTGCCCGGCTGATTACAGCGGCCGCGCTCCGCTCTTCTCCACGATCTATCACCGCAAGCCAAAGCACCGGAATGGCAAACAGCAGGGAACCAAAAATTAGCGTCACGTGGTGTACCGCGCCTGCGGCCAGTGTAAGTACGACGCCCTTTATCAGCGCTCTCCCGTCCGCGGAGCGCGACCAATCATAGAGATACGGCAACGCCAGCAAATAGAGTGGCGCGGAAAGTGTCGTCGGAAGCTGTCCGGCAGAGTAAACCAAAAATGCCACGGCTCCAACAAACACACTGAACAATGCCGCATAACTGCTGGCACGCTCATCAACCCAGAGCCGCGCGAATCTGTACACACTTACCGGAGTCAGAAGAACACCGACTAACTGCACAAGCAAATAGGCCATGTGCAATCCGAAAATGTAGGACAGCAACGCAATCCACTGGTGCGCCAGCGGAGGATAGGTGGTCTGAGAGAACCCCGCGAACCATTTCGGATTCCAGGGGTCGAACCAGTTATGCGCATAGTGCGACGCGAAAAAAACATGGAAATTTGCGTCGTAAGAATTTGTCAGCGGCAGCTGCATCGCCAGCAGGGGTCCGTGTATTGCCAGCGCCAGCAGCACAATCAATCGCAACGGAATGGGCCGCGAAAAATAGCTCGTTTCCACGATAGTATTTTTCCCTCCCCGAGCTAATGTGAGCACCCGCTTGGATTCACCTAGACGGCGTAAGGTTTTCTGCCAGCCTCCGCTGGGCTGTGTAATTCGATATACGCCAAGCTGCTGCAGGCTGTGGATTTGCGGTCCTTATGCGCTGCTCTGAATCCAACCGGAACAACTCGCAATGCATCAGAGCGTTGATTGCGCGGTGTAGAAATTCGGGAGCAACTGTAGAAAACCGCCGCGCTGCACACTGCACCATGGGCGGAAAGAAATATTTCATTTCTATCGCGTTGCTCTTCTCGTTCAGCGCAGCTCCGCTGATGGCGCAGACGTTCGAGATCAATCCGCCTTCCGGTTCCAAGAAATCAGCTAAAGGGGGACAAAAGCCCAGCGCCCCAAAACAAACTGCGGGAGAAAAGAAAGAAAATGGAATCGGCTGGGGGTCGGGAATTGAAACTGCACGCGAAGCCCGCGCGGTTCAACAAGCGCTCGCCAAAGGTGACTATCGCGCGGCCATAACTTCTGCCAACCGTGCCGCGAATGCAGCTCCGCAAAATGCCGACTTATGGTTCCTTTTGGGATACGCCGCCCGACTTGGAGGCGATTACAACTTATCGTTGCAGGGTTATCAGCGCGGGTTGGAGCGAAAGCCCTCTTCGATCGAGGGTCTTTCGGGAGAAGCCCAAACCTATGCCAAGATGGGCCGCACTGCCGAAGCTCAGGACCTATTGAAGAAAGTGTTGGCGGCCAATCCAAAGAGCGCAACTGATCTGCAGCTTTCGGGCGAACTGGCCCTGAGCACCGATCCGAGCACTGCACTGGATCTTTTGAAACGCGCCAATTCCATTCAAGGCAGTGCGCGCACTGATCTGCTGATCGCGCGCGCTTACCAGAAGCTGAACCAGCCAGAAGCTTCCAAACAATATTTGGATAAGGCCCAAAGCCGTGCCCCGAATGATCCGAATGTGCTAAGCGCGGTTGGGGCGTTCTATCGAGATGCAGGAAAGTTTGACGAGTCGATTGCCACTCTGCGGAAAGCGGTCCAGCGAAACCCCAACGCGCTTGCCGAGCTGGCGTACACCTACGGTCTGGCTGGCAAAAAGAAGGAAGCTGCTGACACGTACACGCGGGCCGCCAACCGGCTTCCAAAAGATACAGGATTGCAACTTAGCGCGGCGCAGGCGCTGGTCAATATTGGCAGTTTCGAGCAGGCGTCCAATTTATTGCAACGCGCCGAAGGGAGCAACCAGAACAGCTACCGTCTACATGCCATCCGTGGACAGATGGCCAGCCTGCAAGACCACAATGACGAGGCCATACGGGAATACCAGATCGCGATCCAAAATCTTCCGCAAGCCCCCCAGGAAGGGCCACTTTATCCTGTATCTCTGCATTTGAGTCTTTCAGAAATTTATCGCCGCATTGAACAGAGCGGCTCAGCGCAGGCGGAATTGACTGCGGCACGAGCAGAGCTCGAGAAGATCTCAGCGTCTGATCAAGCCACCCGTCCTGATTACCTGCGGCTCCGCGCGCTCATCGAGGCTGGCTTTGGCGACAGTGAATCGGCCGAGCGAGATTTGAAAGAAGCGATGTCGCTGGCGCCAAACAACGTCAACATCGCGCTCAACTACGCGAACCTGTTGTGGAAGATTGGCCGTGAACAGGAGGCACTCGAGCAGTACAAACATTCTTTGCAAAGCGATCCGGGCAATCATTCGGCACTGACCGCCTTGGGATACCTCTCGCGCGACCTGAAAGACGCCGCTTCGGCGGAAAAATATTTCCTCAAGCTGGAAGAACTCTATTCGAACGATTATGTGCCCTATTTCGCGCTGGGAGATCTTTACACTTCCAATCGGCAATTCGACCGCGCACAGGCGAGCTATGAGAAGGCGCACGAACTGGCGCCGAATAATCCGTTGATTGTTGCGGGAGCAATCAATTCTGCGCTGGAAAATCCAGGTCACCAGCTCCCGGTAGCGAAGAACTGGATTACGCGCGCAGCTTCTAATCCGGCGATCAATGACAACCCACAGGTCATGCGCGAACGAGAACGCTATCTCACCTTCACCGGCAATTATCAGGAAGCGGCTGACCTTGGATACAAAGTAATTGAAAAGTTGCCACACGATCCAGAAGCCCCGATTTACCTGGCCTACGATCTTCTTTTTCTGAATCGTTATGATGACGCCTACAAGATCGTGGAGCGATTCACGCCCTTGATGCCGAAAGACAAAGACCTCCCGCTGGTTGCAGGTTACGTTCATGCGCATCAGGGACATCCTCGAGAGGCGGAGGCGGACTTTACGCATTCGCTTGATCTTGATCCCAATGATGCCACTGCTTACATGAACCGCGGTTTTGTGCGCAACGATCTGCGCGAAGCTAGCAAAGCAATCGCAGATTTTGAAGCAGCGCTGAAACTCCGGTCCAATTATGGCCAAGCCCATCTGGGGTTGGCGTTTGCTAACTTGCAATTGCACCGCGCCAAGCCGGCGCTGAAAGAAGCAGACTTGGCGGCGGGATTGATGCCCGACTTGGCGGCTATCCACCTTGCGCGCGCCGAAGCTTTTCGGCAGCAGGGGCAATTCCGCCAGGCTGAGGGCGAGTACCGGGCGGCCCTGAAGCTGGCGCCCAATGACGTGCAGGTCCACCTCGCGCTAGCGGAGGCGCTATACCGGCTGCATCACTATAACGAGGCGCTGGATGCGCTCAAGAATGCGCTCGGCGTCAGTCCGGATGACTCACTTCTCTATGCAGAGATGGCTCGGAACTATGCCCAGCTCCGGCAGAAGGACAGCACGTATAAAGCAGTTTCGAGCGCTGAGAAGAACGGAAATGACAGCAAAGTTTTGATGGCCACTGGAGAGGCTCTACTCATCCTGGGGGACAATAAAGCTGCTATGCAGCGCTATTCGCGGGCCCTGGATGCTCCTAACTCCGACCGGGTTGAAGTACGTCTGGCGCTTGCCCGGTTGTTCGCGCAGTCCGGTCGTCGTAGCGATGCTCAGGAACAAGTCAGCTTCGCACTCGCTGAAGCCAGGATTGGTGAGGCAAATGCGGTGACAGCGGAGAACCTGATCGAAGCCGGACGGGTCCTGATCTCCATCAATGAATTTCAATTGGGCAAGAAATATTTTGAGCGGGCGCAGTCGGAAGGCGCGGACCAGGAGGCCGTCAATCTTGGGCTCGCGAATGCCGATCTGGCGCTGGGAGACACAAAGAGCGCTTCGGCGCTGTTGAAGGCCATCGGCAACAATCCTGATGCGGCTGAGGATTACGAGTATCTGCTCGCCATGGGCAACGTGTATCAGCAGGAGCACGACACTTCGCAGGCACTCGGCATGTTTGCCCGGGCGAACCAAGTCATGGCCGGCAACGATTACGCGCAAGCAACAGAAATTCGACTGGCCGAACAGGAGGGGCGGCAGGTTACCGATGAAGTCAGTGTTGAGCCCCAGTTCTCGGTTTCGCCCATTTTCGAGGACATCAATGTCTATCAACTCGATGCCCGACTGCGGAACCTGCCGCCCAACCTCTCATTGCTTCCACCCCCTCGCTCATCGGTGGAGACCTACGGCAGCGCGCGCTACCACTTGCGCTTCAAAGGATGGCCAACCATCTCCGGGCTATTTGCCGAGCGGAATGCGCGCGGCACCATTTCGATTCCAAGCCAGGAACTGATCCAGTACCGGAACACTTATGACACAATCTTTAACGGCGGAATTAATCCCGTCTTCCATCTTTTCGGCGCAACCATCGGCCTGAACCCGGGTGTGCAATTCACAATTCGCAGGGATGCCAGCGCTCCGGTGCAGATGAATCAGGACTTGTTCCGGCAATTTCTGTATCTCTATACGAGCTCCATCGGAAACTGGGTTATGGTCTCAGGCAGCCTGATTCGTGAAGCTGGTCCGTTTACTCAACAGAATCTGCACTCGCGCGATGCCGCGGGAAGGATTGAATTCCAAGTTGGTCGGCCCTGGGGGAAGACATCATTGCTTACCGGATATGAAGGCCGCGATGTCCTATTCCGTCCGCTGATTCGCGAGTATTACACCACCGATTCCTACGTGGGTATTCAGCGCAAATTCCGATCCTCCTGGACAGCCGCGGTGTTGGGCGAGTACCTGCGTTCCTGGAAAGTGCAGGACAGCTCATTTGCTATCGCGCAGGCGCTACGCCCGGGCTTCCGGCTGGACTATCGGCCACTGGCATCACACTGGGCCGTACACGCCGCCGGAACCTGGTCTCGAGGGGAGGGCTTCAATGCCTATGACAATGTGAGCAACGAAGTGACTGTGTCCTATATGAAAGGGTTTCAGCGGCCGCTGAATGATGGCATTGGAGAAGTGCCGGTTACGTATCCCCTGCGCATCGCACTGGGCATTCAGCAGCAAACCTTTTACAACTTCACCGGGAATAACCGGAGCACCATTCTGCCGGTTATTCATTTCAACATTTTCTAATTCTAATGTCCGCTGGAGCAGCCTTTTTCATCCCCGGGGTCCCCAAGTATGGCCGATGAGGCTGTTGAAGCAACCACCGTGCAGGCTGCTGACGCGGAGCGCCGCCGCCGCTGGCATTCTATTCAAGACTTGCGAGCTCGTGTTCTAAGCGGCAGTGCCATCATGCTGCTCAGCTCCGTCTTCGTCGGCGGCCTGAACCTGATTTACAACTTTACCGTCGCACACAAGCTTGGCGCCGACAAATTTGGGCACGCCAGCGTGGTGTACACGGTCCTCATGCTGCTCTCGTCCACCACTTTGTCGTTTCAACTGATGTGTTCCAAGTTCGTGGCACGCGCTGAATCAGGCATCGAAAAGGTCGCGATCTATCGCCTGCTGCACCGCCGAGCGTGGTTGGGCGGCGTCACGATCGGACTGCTGTTGGTCATGGGCAGTTCCGTTATCACTCGCTATCTGAACCTTCCGACAACGGCTTTCATTCGCGTGCTCGCCATGGGCGCTGTGTTCTACGTTCCCCTGGGGGTTCGCCGGGGCTTGATGCAAGGGACGTACGACTTCCGGCCGCTGGCAGTGAACTTCGCGCTCGAAGCCATCATTAAGCTGATCGGCGCCACAGTGCTGATGTCGGCTGGCTACGGAGCCGAAGGCGTAGTGGGCGCCATTTCCGCGTCGGTGGTGGTGGCGTATTTCATCGCGATTCCGGGCAAACGCCATGCCGTAGAAGCTCGGCAAGCCACGTTGAGCGCCGGAGTTGAAGAGGGCGTCCAGGCCGGCACCTTCTTCGCCGGCCAGGTGATTATCAACAACCTCGACATCATTCTGGTCAAACATTTCTTTGACCCAACTCAAGCCGGTATCTACGCCGCAGTTGCTCTGGTCGGAAGAGTGGTGTACATGCTCTCGTGGTCGGTGGTAAGCAGCATGTTCCCGTTTTCGGCGGGAGTGCAGTCCGAGGAAGAAGGCGGCCGGGAAGTGCTCAGCACCGCGCTGCTGCTGGTTGTGGTGATTACCGCCGTGTTCAGCATGGCCGCATGGCTGGCTCCTCCGGGGCTCTGGCACATTCTGTTGGGCAGCGGGTTTCCGGTCGGGCAGCACCGGTTCTATTCGTCGTTGCTGGTTCTCTATGCGGTTACCACGGCAATCTACTCTCTGGGGGTAGTGCTCATGGCTTACGAGATTTCACGCAAGATTGGCAACGTAAGCTGGCTGCAACTTGGGTTCAGCGTCGCGATCATTGCAGGGATTTATAGGTTTCACTCCACCCTGCAAGATGTGATCACGGTTCAGCTCGTCCTCATGATGACTCTTCTGCTCATGGTATCGGTGCCGTTCCTTCGGGAACGATCTCTTCTGGAACACGAGCAGCCACTCACGGCCATCCAGAGCGGGCTGCGGAAGATGAAGCGTGTCGAAGAGAACGAAGCGATCGCCGAGTTCCTTAGAGGCGAATTCTATCAAGAAGAGTTCAGCCGGTACCGCGAACCCTTTGCCGATCTAGTGAGCCGTCCTGATCTGACGAGTGAGCGCGAAAATTCGCTTAGGCGAGCATTGCTGTTCCGCCGCCGGGGCCGGTTGTGGCGTGAGCTTCCGCCCGACACCGAGTGGTGGGAAGTCGAGATGAGTCCGGAAGATCTACTGAGAACGCGGGTGTTTCCGCGCAATCAATGGTTAAGATACGGTGCCCCAGGATTTTTTCTGCCCGGTACCGTAGAACGGGTCCGCGGCCGCATTCTGGCCAATTCCCGTGACCCATTCGTCCTCAAGTTACGTTCGCTCAGTATTGAGATGGCGCAGAACACCGAGTACAGCTCAGTCATCCTGATTACCATCGATGAACAAACACCTCTTACTATAATTGAGGGAAACCATCGCATGACCGCGGCGGCGCTGGTTTCTCCCGAGTCCTTGCATCGCCGTTTTCGCTTTCTATGCGGCTTCTCGCCACGGATGGCTGAATGCTGCTGGTATCAAACCAATGCTTCCTCCCTGTGGCGTTACGCCAAGAATACGGTTGCTTACTATTTCATACACCGGCGCATCCTGATCTCAGAAATACTCGAGGCGCAGAAAACTGCGGGGCCTTCAAATCATTCAGGAGCGAGTACCGCATGACAGATATGGGACCAAGAGCCTTGTCCTGAAAGCAGCCGAAGAGTGCCCTCACCTTCCCAAGCGTCTGGCCTACAGGAACGCCCGGTTACCTAAAACAACCGATCATCGGGTTTCCTGGGCTGAGTTGGAAGTGGGCAGATCGATTTGCCGTGCCGCGTATCGCGACCCGTCGAACACTGCGGAAATCGTGACCTCCAAGCCCTCCCGCAGCCGGCGCAGGATGCTGGGCGCGATCGCGTCGTCCATGTAAACGTCGTAGTTCTTGCCATCGCTGCGGTTAGCAATTGCGATAAGCTTTCGGGAGAGATCGAGGTAGGTCACCCGACCAGCGAAGGTAAAAGCGGTGCCTGGTGTGGCCAACAGCGTAATTTCTCGTATCTCTTTCTGAGGACCGAAGCTGAGGTCAACCAAAGCGCCTTCAACGAGATCGTTTTGTGTCACTGTCTGGTTGCCACGGCGGACCATCACGGCAGAACCGACTTGCATTTTGACTGGTTGATCGGAGAGCTCATCGCGCACAGTTAACATCTGGTGTTGCCGGTTGAATTCAACGATTTGTCCGCGACTGCTCCCACTTTCCACCGATGTTCGGATCCAGATCGTTTTCGCGAACACTTTGTCGCCATTGAGCATCGTGTCCAGGTAAATGCGCTGGCCTTGCTGGATCTCGCGTTCCGTAATCTGCTGTCCGTCGCGATAGAAATGGGTTCGCGCATCGAGACGAATTCTCATTTTCTGCCTGCCGCCAAAGGGCTGCACTACTATCCGGTTCATCACTTCGTCCATGCTGATGACGGTCCCGCCAATGAGCGTTACCGCTGTGTGCGGCAGGGGCGGTAAATCCAGCAGCGGATCATGGTTTTCGCCCTGAGCAGCAGTACTGGCCCGACTCGTAGGTGCAGCGGGGGCCGTCGAACCGGGCGTGAACCCTGACTGATTTTGTGTCTGCCCCAAAACGCCCATGCAAGCAAGAACAGACAGCGCTAGAAGTGTCACTCCGACACGCATAGTTATGCCCGCGTATTGGATGCGTACTCGGTCAACCGGGTAGCCAGAGCTGCTGCCCCCTCGAGGGAAAACGCGAACTGCTGAAATCGCATCCAAAAGCTTCGAATCCGAAAGCTTACGAAGAAACATGCGCAGCGTACTTTCACTTCCCGTAGCCACATTGTTGGCGATGTCTCTCTGGGTGTCGGCTGCTCATGGGCAGGCGCTTAGGATCACTATTCCCAAGCGCACCGGGGCCACCCCGGTACAGAAACTCAATCGCGAAGGGGTGAAAGAGATCCAGCGTCACCACAACGAGAAGGCGCAACGGCTCTTTTACAAAGCCTACCTGATCGATCCGGACGACCCATTCACGCTTAACAATCTGGGATACATCTCCGAATTGCAGGGGAACATTGAACGCGCCCAGCGCTATTACGAACTTGCTGCCAAGGAAAACAATTCAGAGACCGTAATCGCGGAGGCCAGCACGCGGAAGCTGGAAGGGCACAAGTTGAGCGAGGTCACGAATTCTTATGGCAATTTGGAGCTGAGAATCAATCGCGGCAACATTCTCGCTATGGGCCTTCTACAGCAGGGACGGAACCAGGAGGCGGAAGACGTACTGCGAGAGATTCTGAAACTCGACCCGCGGAACCCGTTCACTCTGAATAATCTGGGCTTCGCCATGGAGGGTCAGGGAGATCTGGAGTCGGCCCTTCGCTATTACAACGATGCGTCGCTCACCCATTCTTCGGAGCCGATTGTGGTTGCGCTCGATCCCCATCGGCGTGGCAGGCCGATCAGCGACGTAGCATTCAACAATATGCAGGCGGTGCGCAGCCGGCTGACTTCCGAGCAGAGCGCCCAGGACCACGCCGCCCGTCTGAATGTGCAGGGAGTCTCGGCGCTGAACCACAACCAATCCGAAAAAGCGCTCAGTTACTTCCGACAGGCCTACAAACTGGATCCGCAGAATGCATTTTCTCTGAACAACATGGGTTTCGTTGCGGAAGCAGTGGGTGACCAGGAGACAGCCAATGAGTTCTACGGCTTGGCGCAACGCGGAGATCAAGCGGGTGCGCCGGTCAGCGCGGCCAGTCATCACGAGATGGTAGGGGAAGCTGTGGGCCAGGTTGCCGGCAGCAATTTGCAGACTACAGAGGCAAATCTACAGGCCGAAGCCGAAGCCAAAAGGCGCAACCGTGCGCCTATAGTTCTGAAACGCCGCGACAATACTCCAGTGCAAGCTCCCAGTCCTGAGAGTCTCGCACCTGCTCCTGAAACCCAAAGTTCACCGGTGCCGCGGCCTCCGCTGGATAACGCTCCTGTAGAAAACACAGTTCCGCGTCCGCCCCAGCCGTAAGCCCAAATGTGTTACGTTTCGTGATCACCGGCGTTGAGAACGTCTGTTTTGTGGCGGTGGGGCGTCCGCTTCTCGTGGGGCATAGAGGTTTTGGTAGGAACTCAAAACCAGAATACGCGTCTCAGGTTGCGAGACTAACAACCGTATTCAGCAGGCTGCGAGAGTTGAGGAGCAACGCTGTACGAATACGCATTTGCGTATAGGTGGGAGCGAGGTTTCTGCTGGCACTCCTCTAACCCCTGGTTAATCTTCACGACAAGATCAATCAATTTCTCGGGGTCTTTATTCTTTCGAAGCCAGCTCGCACAGAACGCGCCAATTTTCTGATCCATTGGTGTCCTTCATGGTGCCTCCTGGGATGGACGGGAACCACGCACACTCTCTGACAAAGCACGTTTGAGACCTCGGCATGCTGGAAGACTTCCGATTTTCCGGTTTCTCAAGTGATTGCTGCCGAAGAGCTAAGGATGTCTCTGTAGTCTGCATGGAATTGGGCGGTAGGGAAAATGTGCGCCTGAGCGGCACCAAATGACCTGCAATCCGACAAGGAGCCTACCTGCGTGCAGTCTGAACGGAAACACTCGGCACCGGTACACTCGCGAGCACCGTAGTTCCTTTCTTGCCGGAGCGAATCTCAAAGCGACCGCCGAGTTGGGTAATCCTCTCGTGCATGCCTTGAATGCCGACGCCCATCCTTCTATGTGCCCGCGACGCGCTATTTGGGCCTGCCGGCATTCCTTTGCCTTGGTCCCGCACTTCCACCTTCACTTCATTTCCCTCACGAGCGACGCGGATGGCGGCAACGCGACTCCCAGAGTGACGATGAATGTTCGTGAGGCATTCCTGCACAACCCGGAAAATGGCGGTTTCCAATTCCTGCGGGAGTCGCTCGAAACTATTTGGAATTTCCAAAGCTACCTTGATTTTGCTGCGCTCTTCAAATCCTTCCAGGAACACACGGAGAGCCGATGAAAGACCAACCTCATCCAGCAGCGGCGGATGCAGCAAATGGGAGATCGTGCGCAGTTGATTTGAGAGATCCTTTACCAGTCCGAGACTCTCCTTGATCGCCTTGGCGGTACGCGGAGGGATTTTTCCATTTTCGGACTCCACGGGAGTTAGGGTCATGCCTAGAGCAGCTAAAACTTGTCCAGAACTGTCGTGCAATTCGCGGGCAATACGCCGTCTTTCCTCATCTTGTGAACGCAGCAGCTGGCCAGAAAGCGTGCGCAGGGCTTCTTCCGCCCGTTTCCGCTGGCTAATGTCGCGGATGGCGCTTGTCACCACAATGCCGTCCTCAGTCTCTAAAGGACTGAGGCTGATTTCGATTGGAATCTCGTGACCATCTTTGTGCAAACCATATAGTTCCAGACCGGCGCCCATGGCCCGCAGACGAGGTTCGAGGAAGAAGCCGGTTCGGTGTCCCAGATGCGTGCCGCGAAAACGCTCCGGCATCAGCATCTCAATTTCGCGATCCAACAGCTCTTCCCGCCGATAACCGAACAAGTTTTGCACCTGGGCATTGGCTAGCAGAATCTTGCCTTCACGATTCACTACGACCATGGCGTCTGGCGCCGACTCCATCAGTCCGCGGAACTTCGCTTCTGCCCGCTCAAGTTCAGCGGTGCGCTCTTGAACCCGCACTTCCAATTGTGCATGCGCTTCCTGTAACAAAGCCTGCGCATGTTGCAATTCCCTGAGCAATTTGTCCTTGATATCCGATGCTTCTCCGGCATCCGCACGTTCCGTTATCACGGCGCCCAACACCAATCCGGTTATGGCGGTTACAGCGATGAAAATCTGCAGAAGTGCAGCATCGTGCAGAGGGTTATGTTTTACGAAAGGTCCATTCCCGTGTGCTGTGCCCCAGACTGATATGGCTGCGATCAGAAATGTTGCGATCGCCGCACCAAACCCGCGAAAACGAATAGCTGCCCAAATCACAAACGGAAATGCCAGAAACGCCAAGGTATCGTCCTTCATTCCAAGCCCCAGGCGACCTCCGAAAATTGCAAGACATATCGCAACAAGCCCGAACAGCAGCGCGAATGGCTCAATGATGCTTGATTTCTTGAGGGATGTTGTGAGCTCTCGACGTGTAGCAAAAAGCAATGGTGTGATGATCAATACTCCCATCGCATCGCCAAGCCACCAAACTCGCCATGCCGAACTGAAACCAGACCAGGCACGCACGTGCGTCAAGAGGAGCGTTGTCGCTCCCAGAGAAGCAGCAATCATCGGGCCTATTGCGGCACCGAAAGCCAGCAATCCCAGAACGTCCCGCAGTCGCGCAAAACAGGGTCTATCGTTTATGAAGCGGCGCAGGAGATAGCCGCCGAGCAGAGCGCTCGATGTATTTCCGAGCGCGATTCCGATACACGCTAACGCTGGAATCGGGCTCAGAAAATTAACGAAGAACGCGGCCAAGGCGAGTCCGGGCCAGACTTCGTAACCCCAGAGCAACACTGATGCCAGCGCCACACCTGAAGCGGGCCACACGGGTGAGACGTTGCCACTTGTGAATGGCACGGAGAGCCCGAGCCTACCAGCGGCCAAGTACAGGGCAAAGACCACTGCCACTTTTAACAAGTATGGTTGTGGCGAAGCGGATTCCGTTTGCTTGATCACTTCAGTGCCGGCGAAACTGCCGTAGATGCTCACTTCAAACCCATTAGGCCCGAATCATGAGATCGACGAAACACAATTGTCGGGGTAGCTAGGAGAGAGGGCTGTGCTGATTCTATACCCCCTAGCAAGGAAACCATAGACTGGTACTAAATCATTACCGACCCAGACCGTCGATCCTGCGCATGATCCGCTCCGCCCATTGGACCGGGCTCGCGATCAACGATTCTGTCCTGGGACTCGGGCGAGATTCGTGGAGGTCTTCTGGGTTTTTCAGGTGCCGTGCGACAGGAAGACCGCGATAATGGCCAAGACTCGAAATTGTAAGTCGGTCAGTCGTTAAGCTGTGCTCTGCTACTCAACATTTAATCGGTACCGGTCTTGGCCGGATCGGCTTCGGCGGGCGCAGCAGTAGCTAAGAAAATGACCTCTGCACGTTCTGTGCCGTTGGCGGCTTCAGAAGCGGCCGCGGCGAACGCTTCCGAGCGGAGGAGTATTTTACGTGCCGTTCGGCGAACCAGCCTGTCGCGCATGGGTAACCAGCGCGGCAGTTTGCGCATGAACGACAGCGAACGCATGTCTTCCAACTGCTGCCGCAGCTCGAACGTGCGCAAGTACTGGCGGATAATCTCCGGCATACTCATGCGCAGCGCTGCAGAGACATTTTGCAACGCCATTTCAACCTGCCGATCGCGATGCTTCAGTAGATACACCAGATGCCGAGCCAGTTCGGAGACATGGCCTGCGGGGAACAGATCGATGGCCAGACCTTCTTCTTCCGCCAAGCGCCTGAAATCAGGAATGTCAGAAGCGATGATCGGCACGCCATACGTGCAGGCCAGGTGGGCAATCCCGCTGGAACCGGCTGAAGAAGTGTAAGGCAACACAGCTACCGTGGAGCTTTGGAACAGTTGTGGAATGTCCTCTTCCGCGATGTATCCTGCGAACCTGATCTCGCTCCTGGCGCTGAGTTTATCCTGCACGGATTGCAAATATCCAGGCGTTTTGGGGTGGTCGGTGCCTGCGATAATGAGCCGCGCCTCCGGAACTTGCTGCAGAACCGTGTCAAAGGCTTCGAGAATGGGCTCCAGCCGTTTGTAAGTGCCCCATTTTCCAAATGCGAGGATGCGATGTTCCGGGTTCCCACGCAGCGTCAGATCAGGATATTCAGGCCGCGCGGAAAAAATGCCATGCCTTCGCACATAGACCGCACCGCGTCCATATTTTTCCACCAGCACACTCCGGTAGGCAGGCAGCATGACCGAGACAGAATTCGCGAACAGCACGATCTGTGTGGCCACGAATCCTCCCGCCCGGTACAGCAACGGAAAGCGCACCCCAGCGTCTTTCAGGTCGACAGTTTCCATGAGCTGGTGCAAGGTGACGTGGGCATACGATCCCATCAACCGGGCGAGGCAGGGAATTGCAATCCCCATAAACGCAGCCAGCGGCTTGCCGCCGAAACTCGCGAAACCGAGATTGAACCAGACCACGTCGGGGCGCTCACGCCAGATCGCACGTAGCACGCGCCAAGGATTGCGCAAGCTGTTGAAGCTCCAGCAGCGGACAACGGAAAATCCCTCCAGCTCGGATTGAAGCGGAGAATAGTCGTCGCCCAGAATGGTCAGCGTGACGCCGGGAATACGCCTGAGCTCGCCAGCGATGTGAAATCCGTACTCATTCAACGCCTCCCGGCTCGGTGGAAAAGAGGTCACCAGACAGATTTTCATTGCTGACCCGGCCCGAAGAGTGCGTAACGAGATAACTTTCCCAGCAAACTGAAGTAGTGCAGGGCGACTTTCAAATCTGCTTTGCTCTTGCCGGAGTGCCGGGTGGCAAACTGAAACGGCACTTCGACTGCGCGGTGGATGCGACCCTTGACCAGAATTTCGAGCAAAATCTTAAAACCTTCGGGCTGAAGTTGCAGACCTTCAATGCAGTCCCTGCGGACCACAAAAAATCCCGACAGAGGATCTTTAATGCGTAGGTCTTTTCTCTGCAACGGCGTCGTTGCGAGTGTGCCACAGCGCGAGATCAGAAGACGAAGCTTGCTCCATTCATTTACAGCGTCGCCGTTGCCGGTGGCGTAGCGACTTGCAATGGCAATATCGTTTCCCTCCAGCACTGGTTCGAGAAGTTTGGGTAAGACTTCTGGAGGATGCTGCAGGTCCGCATCAATGACGCCCAATAGATTTGCGTTAGTTTGTCCCCAGCCGTGGATCACTGCTCCTGCCAGTCCTCTGTGTCCTCTGCGGACGAACACACTCACTCGTGAATCTTGCTTGGCATATTCACGCACTACGTCTGCCGTCCCATCATTGCTGTCGTCGTCGACCACGATGAATTCGTAGTCGATTGGCACCTGCACCATCGCGTGGCGAAGACGGTTGAGTAGTGTAGGAATATTTCCGGCTTCGTTCAAAGTTGGAATCACTAAACCTAGCTTCTGGCGTGGGGAATCAGTCATAGCTGCATCCTGACCTCTGGCGCGAGTTATTGGATGTGTGTGAGCAGAAAGGCGTTGGTCGTTCTCGCGATCAAAAAGTCTTATGCCTCCGAGGAGAGGTGCAAATCCTTGACCTAAGTACGTGGTGGCCGCCCGCTGTTCGCAAGAGGTCCCGAGAGACTTATGCTGTTATCGCGGAGTCTATTTGGGCTTGAGGAGAAAAGGCCAAAAGCGAATTGTCGAGTCGATCCAGAATCGCCAGATGCATCTCGTCGGGATCAGCCGCGGGGATCACTTGCATCCCCGCCATCTTTTGCAGTTCAAGGTAAGAGTTGCGATATTTGTGCATGAACTCCAATGGGTATTCGGGCTTTCGCGCCCGCGCTACTTCCGGCACCGCGTCAAGAAGATATGAAAGTTCCGGCTTCGGCGCGATGCTCAACAATAGGCGCGCGTAGCTTCGTGGGAGCCAACGATCCATGGGAAGGGCTGCAAATTGATCGTAGATGTAGCGATCGAAAATGATGACGCCCGCAGCTTCAGCTCGGGCCTTTTTCACAATGCGTCGTAGATTAAGGACGTCGAATAGGTGAAGAATGCACCGCCCCAGGAGCAGCGGCCACGCTTGGGTGTTCTTGTCTCTGCGTTGTGCTGGCCGCTCGGGAGTGCCGATAGCACCATCGCTTTGCAAGACCGTGCGGCTGAAGCCAGAGCGCACGTTACGGAACAAAACAACATCGTCCCAGAGGGTCCGTTGGCAAACCGGAACACCCACCTGTGCGAGATAATCGCGTAGCTTTTCGATCTGTGTAGTCTTGCCCGCGCCATCGATTCCAGAAAAAGTGATCAACACGGATTTCAAAGGGTCATCTCTCGAACTCGATCTTCCGCACAAACTTCCGTTCAATGTCCTGGACTGTTCGGTACCCGCCCAGGACTCGCTGCACTGAGAGCTGCAACCGTACCGAGAGCAGCGCCAGCTCCCGCGAGAAATCCAAATTTGATCAGCCAGGAGCGAATCTGCCGTTGCTTTGGCGGAGCGATCGCAACACCGGTAGGCTTCGATCCCGCGCTTCCGCTGACCTGCACGGCGGGAGCGGCGGCCGTACCGCTGGGCTGCGGCGGAGTGTTGCTCTGCGGAACTGGAGCCGCTGGGGTAGCGGGTGTGGCTTCTGGGCGCGGCGCAGCCCCGGGACTGTCGGGAAGTTCCACGGGTGGCTGCATCGAATTCTGACTGGCCGGCGCCTGCTGGTTTTGAGGGGAGGACTGCTGCGCAAGCAACGGTTCTGTGACCCCGCTTACCGCCACAATCAAGAGACCGCACAACGCGCGCACCAGCATTCGATTCATGACGCCTCCCTGGATGCCGGGAATCAAGCTGCCACCGGCTGCGGCTGAACCGCACCTTCGGACTGCACTTCGTCCCCACGCGGCTCCGGCGTAAAGGCGAAGCTTGGGGCCTCCGCAGGAAATGCCGGAAACTTCTGGAACAGCCGGTCCATGCGAGCGAGTTCCAGAACTGTGGCTGCTTCCGGAGAAATCCCACCAATTTGTAGAGCGCCATCCCGTCTCGCCACTTTATCCATGCAGTTCAATAATCCTTCCAGGCCTGCCAAGTCGATCTTCTTCACCCGCGACAGGTCCACAACCACACAGGGCGTCTCAGTTGCAATTTTGCTCTTCAACTCGCGCCCTAGTTTTCTTGCCTCTTTTCCGCCAAATACTTCGGGCAACTTGATCATGATCGCGGACGGGGTATCCATGTCACCTTCCTTTGGGCTTCCCAAATTAGCTCGAAATCCAAATGCCTTCTACTTGCCTCTTTAAAGATGCCAATTGCTAACCACGGGTTTACAGGCCGTGAACTAGTCAGCCCCGTTGTAACTCGCCCCAGAGGCCGCTCCGGCGCCGGGGACGAAAGGAATCGGCCTCGCAGCGTCGATTAAGCGCCGATCGGCGATCCCTACCTCAATATTGCGGTCCAGATGAAACAGTTTCTTGTTGCTGACGATGGAGTGGCGTACATCGAGTCCCACGCCCACATAAGCGTCCTGTAAAATGCACGACTGGTCCACCACCGTTCCACAATCAATTTCGCAATTGCGTTCAATCGAACTTGCGCCGCTGATGTTGCAACATGCAGCGATGCGCGATCCTGCGCCGATGAATGCGGGGCCGTTGACCACAGCCGAGCTTTCCACCTGCGCGCCCGGGCCGCACCATACGCCAGGAGCGGTTTCAATGCCTACAGGACGCAGACCACATCGGCCGTACAAACCGTCTTCCACGAGTTTGCGGAAATCCTGCGGCTTGCTCAGACGGTTGATGTATCCGCGATAGAAGAACCGCTCTTGCTCCGGAATAAGTGTGCTCAACGTTCTCCGGTATGCCCCCTTGGCGTTGCGGAGAAGCGTGGCATTTACCAACGCTACGTCGAGTGAACCGGTCGGCCCATACACCTGCGTCAAAGAACTCTGCTTCTCGAGGTGAAATTGCAGCAGCTCGCAGTAATCCAGGTCGCTATAAGCGTTGACTCGGAGCAAGAGCAAGAGTTCTGCGCCCTGTTGCACACAGCGCGAGACCGCGGTTTCCCACGCTGCGATGAATGCGCTGGTTTTTGCCGACTGCGACGGGAGCACCGGGCTCGAGGCTGCACCCTCGGCGATCACCGTAGGCTGGGTCGTTCCAAAATCGCGCAGTTTGCTGATGGTTCGATTCAGCAGACTCTGTCCCAACACATCGAGGAGCACGCGAGAGGCACCGCTCAGAAATCCCGCAGGCTCTCTGCGCGCATACTTGCGAGGAACTTCCGAGTCATCCCCGTCCGACTTTCTCTGCCCTGCTAAAGTTAGAATCGCTCCGATTTGCACGTTTCCGGTCTCCGCATTCTGAGGTCCGCGCAATTGTCTATGCGCGGACAAATCCGCTGTCTCTCAACCCCGGCGTCAGGCGCTAGTCGCTGTGAATCGCGAAATTGCCGGAAAAAGTGCCGGACGGGAGGACAGTCCGGCAGAGATTTGTTCTGTCTCCCAGCGGGCGCCCTTTTTCTTGGAACGCCGACGAAGCACGTGTGCTGCCCCGGCAGTCTCGCTTTCCCGTTGCGCCTTGCCCAGCAGCTCCCGAATGCGGAGCTTGGCTTTATGTAATTGGGATTTCGAATTCCCGACAGAGCAATCCAGCAACTCGGCGATCTCTTGATGCTCGTAACCGTCCACCTCGTGCAACAGAAAGATCGTTCGATAGCCATCGGGAAGCTCTTTGATCGCGCGCGCCAGAGCGATGCGGTCAATGCAACCGGTCAGGCGGTCGTCCCGGCTGCCGTATTCACGCCGTACAACTTTTGCGTCCTGGTTGTAGGGTTCATCAAGCGAAATCTGCCGCAGCGATTTCTTCCGGAAATGCATCAGCACAGTGTTCACCGCGATCCGGTACAGCCAAGTGGACAGCGCGGAGTCACCGCGGAACGTGAGCAGCTTGCGGAATACCTGGAGGAAGGCGTCCTGAGTCAGGTCTTCGGCTTCTGCAGTGTTGTTGGTCATGCGCAGGCAAACGGAATAAATCCGGGCCTTGTGCGAATGGAATAAGGATGCGAACGCATCCGCGTCCCCTTGTTGTGCTCGCTTGACAAGATCTAGATCAGAAGTAAACCGTACGGTGGGATTGGTGTCGGTGGTCACTGGGCTCTCCTTTCAAAACAGCCTTCTGTCGGGCTTTTCCAATGAAATGGTTTCGCCGTAATCACATTCGGAAGCGTAGAGTTCCTAGCGCGAATGGTCTATCCGGTGAGGTCTGTATCCACTGAGAGACGTTGCTGTACCGGATTGCCCTGCAAATACATGCAAACTAAAAGGCAAATCAGCGTGGAACCAATGCTGCAAATCGCAGTTCAACCAAGGAAAGGAACAACTCAGCCAAGAGCGGGGGAGACTGAGAGTTTTTTTCACGACTATGAAGAAGTTTTTTCATGGGCAATTCAGGTTCGGCTGCAAATAAATTCACGTGCGGTTGCAAATAGTCGTTTGCCGACGACGGCCGCGAAGCTTCTCTGGCTACAGAAAGTCCTAGAGGAAACTACAGACTTGGCAGGATTGTTCCTCCTTCGCTGTGGGCCTATTCTCGCCTGCATGATAGTTGCCCTCAACTTACCCACCTCTCGAGCAGGCGCCGGCAGAGTCTAAAGAGCCGGCACCTGCTTCTCGCCTCAAACCTACGGCCGTCAAATGGGAGTGAAGGGAAGGCCGCAAAACCGCGAGCGACGCCTGGTTCGCTTAATTTCAATCGGCAAGCAATGAATTTCTGGGAGAACAACGATGAGAATCTTTGCAGGTTTATCCCTGAAAGCCGCACTTCTTTCCGATTCGCCCAACCGGCCCGAAGATCTAGCTACTCGATACCCGCCTGAACAACATGCACAATGTTGTTGCGCACCGCGTAAAGCACCAAGTCGCTGACGGAGTGGAGTTGAAGTTTGCGCATGATGTTGGAACGATGGGTCTCCGCGGTTTTCACGCTCAAGCCCAGCGCCACCGCAACTTCCTTCGTGCTCTTTCCCTCCGCGAGCAATTGCACAATTTCGCGCTCGCGCGGAGTCAGCCGGTTTCGTCCGGGGGGAATCACTGCTCCCGGTGTTCCACCTTTCAAGTATCCTTCCAAAACCATGGCTGCGACTTTGGAAGTGAAGTAGGTTTTGTCGCGGCGCAATGCTTCGACCGCCGCCACCAGATCGCGGGCCGCATCCGACTTCAACAGGAAGCCGCGGGCGCCAGCATTCAAAACTTCGCGAACTACCTGGTCGGAATCATGCAGGGTAAGAATCAGCACACGCGCGTGCGGGTTCGTTTTCAAGATTTGGCGTGTGGCTTCAAGTCCGTTTAGGCTCGGCATTCCGATATCGAGAATCACAACATCCGGCTTAAGCTGTTGGGCCTTCTCCACGGCTTCGCGGCCATCGCCGGCCTCTCCGCAAACTTGCCAATCCGGCTGGGCCTGCAACAAGGAAACCAGACCTTTGCGGACCACCTCATGATCATCTGCGACTAGGATCCGAAATGTTCCCATATCACTCCTCCCACGAGCATCGAACCTGGACTACGGAAATGAAAACAGCTCTCCCGACCGGTGAAGAGCTCATCATAATAGCTGAATTTAGGTTTACTAGCCTGCATCAGAGCTGCCAAACCAAAAACCTTATTGATGAACCATCCAGCCACTCACAGTTTCGAGCAATAAGGTAAATCTTACTTTCGGCTACGTCACAGTTTCGCTCCTAATTCACATACGGGGCTTACCTCATTTACGTAGGTCGTACCTCCGCTGCTGAAAATCTCTAGCATCCTTTTGCACGCACCGAGTCCGAAGCAGCAGGCGAGCTCTCTACTCGTCTCGCGTCGTGTTCTTCTAGAGTTACCAGCCTGAGTCCTCGGGCTGGTTCGAGAACAAGCGTAAAACTGGACGCGCATTGGCCGCACAGCCAGAAATGCACCGTGTCCCGCTGCGGCTTCTCGTCAAAAGGCGCCGCTTTTTCGTCGCTGGCCGCGAGCGAAATAGAAATCACTTCGAACTGAAACAACCGCCCCTCGCCAAACGAGTGCAGTGGACGGTTACAGCGTTCATTGATGCAGCGCGCCAGCATAAGACGTAAGAAGCGACCGAGCAGACCATACAGCCAAAACCCTACTTCTCCAATACAGTGGGAACTGTATTTTCCGGGAGAGTTCCTCCAGATTATTTATCCCTAAACCTCAGTCTGTCTAGGATTTGTGCGGTAGCGCACAAACCACAAATTGTTGGCCGCGAGAACATCGCCGATGGCAGACCAACGTATGCCAGCGGTGAGCGTACAGTCGCGGGGGGGAAGGCCTCTGCCAGATCCGTTGGACCTCTACGTTGGAGGCATTTCGACCCGGGACTCCGCGAACCGAAGGGGCATCTGGGGCGTACATGGTTGCATTTGGAATCCAATGGCGTGAAAATCGCGTCTGTTATAATGACAATCAGATAAAGGAGAAATTTTCATGGCTACAAGCACTACGCCGGAAATTAAGCCACAGGAAATGCCGCACGAGATCAAGAAAGCTCCGGTTTCGCTGACCCCAACAGCTGTTGCCAAGGTCAAGGAAATCATGGCACAGCAGAATCCTGTGCCTGCGGGGTTGCGCGTAGGTGTTGTCGGCGGGGGCTGCTCCGGCTTTTCTTATTCCATGTCTTTTGAGAACGCTTCGGGGCTGATGGACAAGGTTTTTGATATGGAAGGCTTGAAGGTTTACGTGGACGCAACCTCGCTGACCTATCTGAACGGTTGTACCGTGGATTATATCGAGACGCTGGAAGGCGCCGGTTTCAAGTTTGACAAGTTTGACAACCCTCAGGTGAAGAGCACCTGTGGTTGCGGATCATCGTTTAGCGTGTAAATCGGTTCTCGGCTTCAGGCTCTAGACTTTAGCAACAAAGGCCCTCGGACTTGAGGGTCTTTTGTTTTTTGCGGGCGACAAGTCTTTTGCGATACAGACATCAGGAGCGCTAGGTTTTCAGCGTGTCCCTTCGGCAAGCCTGCGTGACTGAATCCGCCTCCGGCTGATAGGGTCGGTCTATCGCCCGACTTGGGCAGGGAGACGACCGTGGCCGCAACCGGAGCTAAGGTTCCGACAGCAATGAGGAAGGTATACCGGCGACGGCGCGGCGCCGTTCGTAGTCCCGGCGCTCGCGGCCGGCCACGCCATGTATCGCAACATGGTGGTCTACAACTCCTTTGCAGACCACTGGGGGCTCTTCGTGATACTGAGGGCAGGTGTGCACATCGACGTCCTCGGCAAGTTCGCCGCACATCCTGAAGGACGCCTACCTGCTTGCCGGCCGTTACTTCGTACTGGCCGCTATCACACTCGTAGCCCTGCTGTCGAAGTTCCGCGGCAGCCGGCTGATGGCTGAGCAGGCGGCGCTGGGAGCGGCTTTATTCTTCTTACTCACCCCCGGATTCGGAGTCCAGTACGTCATCTTCGTGGCGCCGTTGCTGTGCCTCGTGAATGTGCCGGCAGCGCTGCGCTGGGGCTGGGTTTCCGGCCTCTTTATCGGTTTGGCGTACTGGAGTTTCCGCATTCCAGGCACGCACCTCGCCTCCCTTCACTCGACCCATCTTCCCGTCCAAGCGTGGGTCATCGGTGTGGCTGCCTGGGCGATACTGCTGCAGTTCGTGTGGCGCGATCGACTATTCGGCGGCCTGTCGCGGTAATCCCGAGGCACGGTGCATTTCGGCACTGAAGGAGCGACACACGACAAGGTGGCCCTGTGGCAAGTGGATGTCTGTAGATCGGGCGAAAGCCATAGTCCGCCGACCGCCGGCGGCTGTCCTGCCCTAACAAGTTCAACCCGCCCGGGCGCGCACGCTTGCCGAAAGCACACTTTTCAGCCGGGTTGATAAATGCTGCGGGTCGCGCAAAATCAAGATCGAATCCCGAAAACAATTTCCTTCACGGACGCATGTTGATCCTCACCGACTCGGCCGCTTCTAGCACGATCGCGTCGGGCGTTATGGAGATCCAGTCCATAGGCGTCGCGACTATGCGGAGCTTGGTGATCGCCGGGCGCGGCGTGGTTCGCCAGTGGCTTTCGTCCGCATCAAAATAGTGGGTCAGGTCAGCCGCACTCCAGGGGTAAAGCCATATCTCGCTGGAGACGTTGGGCTGCACTATGAACCACCGCAACTCACGGCTGCCGTCGGCGCGTGTGACCTCTAGCTGCATGGTCTCGGGCTTGCGCAGCTTCCACCACAAGCCGTAGCGCACGGTCAGGCGCAGGCGCAGAAAATCAGCGCCAACCGGCCAGTCAGTCATACCGAGGTCCACTACCGAGCTTCGCTCGCGAATCGGGAACGCTTGCGCTGTCAAGCCGAGCCTCTGGGCCTGCATCGAGATTCGGGAGGCGCGTGAATCATCTCGCACCAAGCCAAAAATACCATCCGAGAGAGCCTGCCCTTCTACGCGATAGTGACGCTGCATCCAGAACCACACTTCGGGAGTACGGGTGAAATTGTAGGTCCCGTCAATCGGGCGACTCATGGCTAGGTTGTGCCAACGGACCAGATCGGATTCGGAGAGCCCCGGGCGTCCACCTCGAAAGCCCCACTCGACGTCGGCGACGTACAGGCCGGCTGGTGCGGGTGCACTCTCTAGTCCTGCGATTTCAAGCTGCGACAAATAGGGTCCGCTTGCGGTGTAGGCCTGCATCAATCCCCCGGCAACGCTGCGTTGGGAAGCGATGCCGAACATGGTTTGGTACGGAAAGACAACAACGTGCTCCTGCGGCCGGCTGTGCTGGCCAAGGTAGTTGGCAACGGACTGAAGCGTGGCGGTGAATTCGGGAACGAAGCAGCAGCGGTCAAACTCACGGAAGCCGGTCGGACATTGGGCCGGAGGCCGCCGCAGCTGCCGCACCAGGCGAATGACGGTACCTGGCCTGAACGCTGGGCCTGAAAAGAGCCACTGTGTCCCCCCCACACTGGAGCATGTGATCGCCAACACGATTGCGGCGGCGGAGGTCTTGGCAGATTGGAACGAGAACAGGACCGTACCCGCAAGAAGGATCATGCCAAATGACCCGCTCTCAATGTGCGGGTAATCGGAGCGCACCAGAGCGCTTTGCATCATGACCAGCGCGAAGGAAAAGGCGCCTAGCAGAAAACCGGCCCGTTCCGTGATTGCTGGATTTTGCTTGCTCCTGGTGGCGGCGCGAAAGAAGAACACTGCCGCCCCGGCGAACAGCTTTCCGAGCAGACGCACCGTGCCGGCATACGTCATTGCCAGCGGAGTGGCCCACCGATATACGCCTACTATTCTTGCGCTGTCTCTCCAGAATCGAAAATCGAAGGCCCTGCCCATAGCGGTGTTCACCACGAGCGCGAAGACCAAACCCGACACGGCGTACGCTAGCAAAGCGACAATGCCCGGGCCAACGATGTCTTTGTTCCGCCTCACTTCGAATAAAATCGCGGCACTTGCAACCACCCAGGCAGCCACCGAATACAAGCCGGCGTCGAAGGCGATCAGGAATCCAATGACGCAGAGCAAAGCCGCTGCGATTCCGAGCATGTAGCTTTTCGCGCGTTCTTCGGTGACGGCATACCAGCCGTGCACGAAGACCGCGAAGAGAAGAACTGGAAACGCGACCTGCAACGACCACTCCCAGTACTCGAGCCAGAAAACAATGACCAGGAGCAGCAGCAGCGCCCGCTTCCACGCAGGTTGTTCGGCAAGGAGCAAACGCAACGTCAGGTATACAAAGACAAAGGCGCACCAAACCGGTACCGTGACCCAGGTCGCGCGGGCCGCGCCGATGGAGAAGCCCATGAACCGCGTTGGCAAGCTGGAGAGCCACTGGAAGATTGGACCGTGAGTAAATGCAACGTCGCGGCCAACCGAGATGCCCCGCGAGAATTTGAAAATCTCGTCAAGATGCCAACTGTTGTCAGCCAGGCCGGCGTCGTAGTCGACGGACAGCACTCCCCGTGAGAACCAACCCGGGTTTATTGAAATCAACACGAACAACAGTAAGACCAGCAGGTCGCAATACCGCGACAGCCACAAGCGTGGAGATTGCGAACCGGAGTGAGGCGCACGCGGGAGTCGTTGGCTCAACATTTCACGAAATCTAAAGCCAAACCTGAAATCTCGCCTGAAGCCGCCTTCTTACTGCTGTTCCGGCTGCGCAGGATTCGGTTGCGGGGGAACGGGATTCGCCCCGCCCTGACTGCCCAAGCCCTGGTTTCCGAAATTCTGGTTTCCCAAGCTTTGGTTCTGTCCGGGCGCCCCAGGTGCCCCGTTCTGCTGTTGATTGGGTTGGACCGCTCCTTGCAAGGGCGGCTGATTTGGTGTCATCAATAACCCTCCACGGTCGGTACTGGGGTCGTAGATGAACTGCCATTGGTTGTAATGATCTTTCTTGTTGAACTCGCGGATCGTCTTGAACTTGCTGACGCTCGCCACACCGATAATGGCTCCGCCGCCGAATACTTGTGCGCCACCTGGTCCGAGCCCTGTCGCCCCCTGGCGCTGTATCTGGGGGGGCACGCCGTTATTCGATTGCGGAGCTTGAGTTGCTTGGGCGGCATCGCCTTGATCGGCGCCTTGGGGGGCTTGCGGGTTTTGCAGAATGGCACCCGCGCCGAGATCGCCTGGCGGTGTCGTCGTAGTATTCAAAGCTCCCGAAGGACCCGGCTGCGCTGAGATGTTCGCATCTGGCCCGGGAGGAAGCCCACTTGCCGCACCTGGGTTGAATGACAATTGCACATCTGTCATGTGCAGGGGCTTGAAATCTTTTCCGGTGATAGGGTCCTTGTAGCGCTTGCGAAGAAACCGGATGTTATTGCTGTTTTCGAGTTCCTCGATACGGGTTGGGTAGCGTCCGAACTTCTTGAAGTATCGCCGCACCGCACGCGAATACTGGACTCCGCGATGGATTAGCTCTTCTTCGCGATCGCGCTTGATTTGGAAATCAACTTTCTCAATCCATGCCATTGCGCCGATCGCCAGAATGGCGACGAAGAGCATCAGCGTAAGCAGGATGTAACCCCGCTCGCGGCGGCGACTTGCGCAACTTTGACTCATACAGCCTGCTCGTCCACGAAAGCCCTGCCCTGATACGAATCCATCATCCTTGCGTCAACGGAATGCTCTGACGGTTGTTGCTTAGCACATCTAATATTTCCACCGCATTCGGCGAGATGCGGACCACTTTGTACCTGCGGTCCACAATGTCACCTTCGCCGGCAATGAAAACATCTTCTCCCTGCGAAAGAAAAATGCGCTTGGCTTCGCCGGGCTTGCTGGCAAAGCCATAATATTTCAGGTTGATCGGCGGTGGAGGGGGCGGCGCCGGGGGAAGCTGCGGTCCCATGGGACCGTGGCCGGTGCTGACCGGCGCAACGGGCGGCGGAATGTCGACATGCACTCGGAAAATGTCTCGACCGGCGCCACCGTACTTCGTATCTTCGCTGGCCTTCAGTAAGTCATAGCGCAAAGTCGGATCAAGCAAGCCGCCCCCAGCCTCTTTTTTGCCGGCATTCCGGTTTTTCCGCGGATTTCTAGGCGCTGGCGGAGGCAGCACCGGAGGCGAACTCTCAGCGACATTCACCGGCACGGGTGCCGCTGCACTGGACGAGCCCCCGCCGAAAGATCCGACGAAACGGCTTCCTGCCAACACCAGCGCCACAACACCGAGTGAAATGGCGGTTATCAACTTCGTACGGTTTTCTGCGCCTAATTGCACTACGTCGTCCTCAAATAGGTTTCAAGTTTAATCTGCAGTCTAACGATTCCGCCTTGCTCACCGCCAAGCTGCAAATCGTCCACGATGAAAAACAGCTGGTTGCGTTCCAGAGTATTGATGAAGCGAACCAACTGCAGGTAGTTACCGGAAAGCTGAGCTTCCACCTCGACCCGCTGCAGTCCTTCAATTGCGCTATCTTTCTGGTTATATTTCCCGGCCGACATTCTCACGCCCGTCTCTGAAGCTACCTTGCCCAGGTCGGTCGAGATCGCAGAGTACTCATCCGGGAAACGCTGGCGGTAGAAGTCGTCGATCTGGCGTTGCGCTTGAGGAATTTTCTTGTCCAGCCCCCGCCAGGGCGCGGACTCTCGCGCCTTAAGGGTAAGCCACAGCTGCCGTAATTCTTGCTGTCGCGTTTCCTGCGATCCGGCAAGCGGCGTCAACAACACAGCAATCGCCGCGATGTCCAACAGCACCAGCGTGGCGACTGCGACCTTAAACCGGTTCCGGGTCTGTTTCAGATCAGGCATCAGTTCATACCCCCGCTTTCCTGCGGGCCATCGGCGGACGGAACGTACAACGCACTGATATCGAACTGCACGCGATCTCCGTTGTTGTTCGGCGCAGCTTCAGACCTTTCCGACTCAATCTGTGTCTGCTTGAAGCGTTTTGATCCTTCCATCTTGCGGACCAGATCCAGGGCCTGCTCCCGAGAGTCACCGGCGACCACCAGTTTGATTTCCAAATTGTTGTCGACCGAGGTGTCAGGACGGATCGAGACTACATGCAGGCGTGGCGGCATGACTCGCTCCAGGTCTTCAAAAACGCGCGTCCAGGAAAACGCCTTGCGTTGAAAGAGGCCGTTGAGAAAGCGTGAGCGATCGCGCACCTCACGGTTTTGCGGCTGGTTAAGCATGGCTTCCGCCCGGTTCTTTTCCTGATCCGATGCCGCGAGCCGGGACTGCAGGTCCGCAATCACATGGCGGTCACGGTTGGCATTGATGAATCCGGTCACTGCCAGAAACCCAAGCAGCGCCGTCGTCAGCGCCAGCAGGGCCAACCCAGTTCCCCAATACGTCCAGAAACGCCCGGAATCTTCGTAAGGCTGGCTCGCTAGATTGATGTCAATACGCATAAATTCAGTTCGTGGAAAGCAGTGCGCCAACCACTCCAGCCATCCTCCATTTCGGAATCGATCCGCCGCCGAGTCCCAGTTGCGACGCCTTCACCAGTTCACGCACTTCCGCCCCAGTCTGCGCGTGCAGCGCCGGACTCGCACCAGCAATGTCGGAAATGCCGGCGACAAGAATCTGGTCGATATTGGTGCTGTAGGTGTCCTGAAAAAACACCACCGATGGATAGACGTCTTCAGCAAGTTGCTCACCGCTGATGGTCACACCGCGTGTGTTCTCCAGAGTTCGAAAGAGAAGCAGTTGCTGCTTATCCAGGATTGCAATGCTGGTGGTGCGCGCGTCAACTTTAACCACCAGAGTTCCCTGGTCCGCCGGGGCCGCGCCCAATGCGGCGAGCATGGAGGGCAGGACCACGCCCGGGCTGAATCCCGCCTCGGTGAATGCAGTCTCGTAATCTTCAATCACGCTGTTGAGTGCGACCGCGGCTACAACCCGCAGTCCCGTGGCCGAGGCTTGTGCATGATAGGAGACTTTGGCTTTATCCACATCGAACGGAAGCGACTTGCGCAACCGGAATCGCACAACGCTCTCTGCTTCCTGACGGTTCTCAGGCAGCGTTTCAAAGTCGATCAACACGACGCGCACCGCGGCATCCGGAAGCACAGCAACCACATCGCTCCCGTGACCGCCAACGTGATCGAGGGCGTCGCGCAATGCACGGACTACGGAATTCCTTTCCCGCAGATTATGTTCCGTCAGGTCAGGGACTACGCATCCTGGCGCAAGTTCGCTGGTCGAGCAGAGTTCCAGCACTTGTCCGGAATCTGCGGCCCGGCCTGCGATCACCCGGTCAGGAGCAATTTCGCAAGCCAGCTTCGGCCTGGCGGAGGAGTAAGTAGGGCTCATTATCAGTGAAATTCTATTTAATCAAAATCCGCAGAGCAGGGAAATGACGAAAAAGCGGCATCCGCGACGCCCAGCCTTCCTCACCGCATCGTCTCAATAAACGTGACCTTGTTAATCTCCTTCAGTGTGGTCATGCCGGTGCGAACCTTGTCGAGCGCCGACTCGCGCAGGAAACGCATGCCCTCTTCGCGCGCCGCCCGCCGGATTTCCGACGTTGGCTTCCTTGCCAGAATCATTTCGCGAATTCGGTCACTCAAGTCGAGAAGTTCATGGATGGCAGTTCGCCCGCGGAACCCGGTGCCCGCGCATTCTATACAGCCCTGGCCCTCGTAGAACGGCACCTTCGACCACTGTACGGGATCGAGACCGCTCGCCTCCAGCACGTCCGAGGGATACTGCACTACACCGCGGCAGGTGTTGCAGATCAGCCTGACCAGCCGCTGTGCCAGGATGCAGTTCAGCGCTGATACAAAGTTGTAGGGCTCGACTCCCATGTTCAGGAAGCGTCCGAGCACATCGACCACGTTGTTGGCGTGGACTGTGGTAAACACCAGATGCCCGGTAAGCGCGGACTGGATTGCGATCTGCGCGGTTTCCGTATCACGAATTTCGCCGACCATGATCTTGTCGGGATCGTGCCGCAGAATCGAGCGTAATCCGCGCGCAAATGTCAGACCTTTTTTCTCGTTAACCGGGATCTGGGTTATCCCGCGAATCTGGTACTCGACCGGATCTTCAATGGTAATGATCTTGTCTTCTTCAGTCTTAATCTCGTTGACGGCGGCGTACAGCGTAGTAGTTTTACCGCTGCCGGTTGGGCCGGTCACCAGCACCATGCCGTAAGGCTCGCTGATGTAGCGCCGGAATTTTCGCAGATCGTCTTCATCGAATCCTACAACTTCCAGAGTAAGTGAGCGGAACTTCTCGCTCATCGACTCCTTGTCGAGGACGCGTAGTACAGCGTCCTCGCCATGGATCGAAGGCATGATGGAGACACGGAAATCAATTGGCCGCTCCGGTTGTCCGTACTTCACGCGGAAGCGTCCGTCCTGCGGCACGCGGCGCTCGGAGATATCGAGCTCGCTCATTACCTTGATGCGAGAAACGATAGTGGAGTGGTGCTCCTTCGCGATCGGAGGCATGGCTTGGGTCAGCACGCCGTCAATGCGGAACTTGATGCAGACCGAATCATCGCGGGTCTCGATATGAATATCGCTGGCCCGCCGCTGCAACGCAGTGAAGATGGTGGTATCCACGAGCCGGATGATCGGGCTCATGTCACCCTGGGCGGTCAGCTTGTCAATCGAAATGCTCTCGTCGCCGCCTTCCTCCTCGTGGACGACGTCCAGCGCGAAGCCCTCGCTAGCGTCCTCAAGTACGCGCTTCGATTGCTCCGTCTTCTTGAGAATTTCTGTGATCTGAGCGAGGGTCGCAACTTTAGTGACGATCCGCTTACCCAGCAGCAAGCTGATCTCGTCGATCATCATCAACTGGCTGGGATCGGCAATGGCAATGGCCAGCCGCCCGTCCCGCGTTTCTTCCAGCGGAACAAAGTTGTAGCGGAACATCAGGTGCGGCGAGATTTTTGTGAACAGATCGTGATGGAGCTGAAAATCATGCAGGTCCACAAACTCGCAGCGATAACGCCGCGCTACATCCTGCGCCCGCTCCAGTTCTTCGGAATGGGTTCCGGTCACTGCCTGCCCGTTTCCGCCATTCACGAATACCGACTTTTTTTCTACCGTGCTTCCCATTCCAGCCTGCCTAAGAGCTCAATGAATGCTCGATCCCAAGGTGAATATCGGCAGATAAAGCGAAATCAGGATTCCGCCGACAAATACCGCCATAATGATGAGGATAAGCGGTTCGATCATGACCATGGCCGCGGCCAGGGCCGTCTGCACGTCCTCCTCATAGAATTCGGCCACCGAATTCAGCATGGCCGGCAGCGCGCCCGTGGATTCGCCCACTTCGATCATTTCCACAGAAAGATCAGGAAAAATTTTCTGCTCTTCCAGACTACGCGCCAGCGACTGTCCCTCCCTAACGCGAACCGAGGCACTCTGTATCCCATTCAGGATCTTGCGGCTGCTCATCGAGGCCCCAGCCGTTTCGAGAGAGGGAACCAGCGGCATGCCACCGGTCAGCAGCGTCGAGAGCATGCGCGAAAACGTCGAGACATGATACTTCAGCCAGATGTCGCCAATTACGGGAATCTTGTGCGTCGCCCGGTCTATTGTCGCGGCTCCCCGGTCCGTGGCCTTCCAGCGCCAGATCAGGAACAACGCCAAAACCACTGCCACCAGGACGACAGGCGCATAGCGCTGAGCATGGGTGCCAATTTCGAGCATAAACAGCGTGATGGTCGGAAGCTGGGCGTGTAAATCCTCATAAAGTTTCGCGAACTGCGGGACGACGTAAGTTACCAGGAAAACCAGCATGAGCAGTACAACTGACACCAGCAGCGTGGGATATACCAGTGAAACCGCTAATTTTTTCTTGAAGGTCAGGGCCAGCCGCTGAAAGTTAATATAACGCGTCAGCACCTCGTCCATGTTTCCGCTCTTCTCGCCGGCCATCAGCGATGTGGTGTAGATCCGGGGAAACACGTTCTGTGCCGAGAACGCCTCCGACATCAACTCTCCGCTTTTCACCCGTTCGCGAACGTTTTGCAGCAGCGAACGGAAATATGCGTCCCGCTGGCGCTTGATGAGCAGATCCAGAGATCCTAAAACTGGCAGGCCGGCCTTGAGCAAGGTGAGCATCTGTTGGTTAAAAACAAGAAAAGTTGACGGCTTGACCCGCTTCCGCCGCCCTATCTTGCCGCCGGTCAGGACGCCTTTGGGTTTTACCCAATAGACCAGAAACCCCTGTTGCGCGAAGCGCTCACGGACCTCGGCTTCGGAGTAGCCGCTCTCCACCTGCTGCGTAAGGCGTCCGCGCTCGTCGGCGACTTTGACCAAAAACTCAGCCATGATTGCTCCGAAAACTCGGCGGGCCGATTTCAGTTTAACATTGAAAAATCCCGCTTTTACCGCTACTTAGAACCAAGGTGTATCCGCAGTAACGTAAGGCTATTCCCCAGTCTCGTCCTCCACAACCTCAGTACCCGCCGGAGCCGCGAAACGAAATTGGTGGTCTGGCACCTCGATATTTTCCTTCTGATTGCTGAACCGGTATTCGGTAATCGAATCATCCACCCCATGAATCAGGATTCGTGCGATTTGGTGTTCAGGCGTAACTTCCAGCAGCACCTGCCTCACCCGGTCTTCGAGTCCCCGCGGCACACCCCGCAACATAGAGTCCTCCGGTTTCCAGCTCTGAACATCAGGCGCAAAGGACAGCACCTGCAACTCCCTCTCTAACTTTGTCTTACCCAGCAAGAATGCAAGCGGAGAACGAAGGTCTTCCAATTTCCGCATGGACGACTTCCGCGCCTGTTTTTCGACCGGCAGATACACCCATGCATCATGTCCATCACCGATAAACAGCTTCTCCTCTGGGGAACGGTACTCCCAGCGCATCTTGCCAGGTTTTTTCAGCCACAGCGTGCCTGACTCCGTCCGTTCCACACCTGAACCCTGATAAATCTCGGTAAACTCTGCCTGCAACGACTGTAGATGGTTATAGTGCTTGTCCACCGCTTGGGCCACGGAGTGAACATTCGGAAGCGCAGGCGCGGCCACCACGACTGCCAGCCAAAAAGCGATCGCGAGAAGAGCCGGCTGCTGTCGAATTGGAGACCTCATTCTGGGCTGAATCGTCGGGCAACTCGGGAAAGAACCTCTGAACTCAAGAGATTTAGATGCCGCCAGGACGTTGCCGCCGTTCCTTAATGCTGGCCTCAGTTTAAAATCCGGCGACGATACCTATTGTACTGTATCGAACAATTACCCCACTTTCTGGCATGCTCTTTGACGGCAGGATGTCATGGAAATGGTTCGCAAGCTGCCTTTGGAACGTCGCCGTCGCGACAGTTCATCGTACCGTCTGCCAGGTATTCCTTCTGAAAACGAGTTGTCCTACATGCGGCGGGAGGGCGATCTCATGAGAATGCGCTCCCAGCGCTGGATCGATCTCGCCGACACCGCTCTGGGGCGCCGGAAGCCATCGTCCAAACCCCGACGGCGGAATTCCTAGTCGAAATTAGCCGGTTAGAACTCTCCGAAAGGGGGGGGATCCGTGTCTTGAGCCCCAGCGGTCGCGATACTCACCGTATATCCCACGAGGAATGTCAGGGCAGTCCCAATCGCCACCCACCAAGTCCACGGCACCAGCGTGAGCCGCCACAAGTAAACCTCAATCACAAATCCGCAAAGCATCCCAATCGCGGCACCGGTCTGATTCGCGCGGCGAGTGAGTACCCCGAGCAAAAAGACACCAAGGAGCGCACCATAAGAAATGGATGCGATTTGCAGTCCGACCTCAACCACTCGTCCGGCTTTGTGCAACGACAGTACGGCCAGGCTGAACAACACAATCGCCCACCCAACCGTCGCTAGTCGCGAGAGCATCATCCGACTGCTTTCAGCTATTTGCGGACGCAGGCGCAGGACAAAATCCAGAATCGTGCTGGACGAAAGCGAATTCAACGCCGCGCTGAGGTTCGACATTGCCGCTGCCAGAATCGCAGCAATCAACAGGCCCGAAATTCCATGTGGCATTTGGGTGACAATGAACGTGGGATAGATTCGGTCCGGTTTGCCGAAATGCGCCGAGGGCAGCATGTAGTACGCGAAGAGCATGACCCCCAACAGCAGGAACAACCCAAACTGAAATAAGATCAGCGCCCCGCTCGAAAGCAATGCCGTAACCGATTGCCGCTGATTGCGGGCCGCCAGCAGGCGCTGCACGAAGAGTTGCTCGGTTCCGTGGCCTGCGGTGGTCAAGAAAGTGCCGCCGACGAATCCTGCCCAAAACGTGTACGGCTTCCAGAAGCTAGGAGTGAAATCAAATACCCGCAGTTTACCGCTGGCCGCAGCGATCTGATGAATATGTGCCCACCCGCCGGGTACGTAATGGACGATGGTCGCGATGCCCAGGAGCGTGCCGGTGACGTAAATTCCTGTCTGCACGACGTCGGTCCAGATCACTGCCGCTAGGCCACCTTCGAAGGTATAAATCAGGGTCAACAAGGTGATGATCGCGATGGACGCGACTTCTCCCGTACCCAACGCTATGGCTACGACAATCGAAACCGCGTAAACCCGAACTCCCTCAGCCGCCGCGCGCGTCAATAAAAATAGTCCAGACGTAAGTGATCGTAGCTTCGACCCAAAACGCCTTTCAATCAGTTCATAAGCGGTGTAGAGATCTCCGTGAAAATAATGCGGCAACAGCACGAAGCTGATGATGAAGCGCCCGGCAACGTATCCCAGCACGACTTGCAGAAACGTCAGGTTGGTGTCGTACGCCAGGCCGGGAATGCTGATGATAGTCAGCGTGCTGGTTTCCGCCGCAACGATCGAAAGAGAAATCGCCCACCAGGGAATGTCGCGTCCGGCGAGGAAATAATCGCGTAGGGTGCGCTGGCGCTTGCGGAAGCGCAGCCCGAACAGAGTAATTCCGATTAGATAGATCGCAATGATCGCGAAATCGAGGTGGTTCAGGCCCATGCTTGCATCAGGGTAGCGCGATTTAGGTGTCGTGCACCGGATTGCAGCGTGAGGAATCTAGTGAGTGATCAGTGGCGTCGTTGGCAGCACACACAAAACTTACCGATGTCATCCCGAACCTGGGCGCCGAAGAAGGGCAGGAGAGGGACCTTACGATGCCTGTGGATCACCACCTGCGTCATCAAGTCACACTGGTGTGCCGGCTGCGCATGGACACGGCGTCGCCAGGCGGCATGGTAAGCGCTTAGCCAACGTAAGATCCCTCTCCGGCACTTCTTCGGCGGGCAGGTTCGAGATGACATCCTGGCCAAGTTCCATTCGACTGCCTTCCGCTGCACTACACTATTCTCAATGCCCGTCTCCATCTATCGACTGCGCCGATGGTTTGCGGCGGCGACGATCTTTGTCTGCGTCGTTGTGGCAGGCACGTATTTCTATGCCTGGCATCGTGTGCAGAATGCGCTCAAGCAGGTGCCAGAGAAAATCGGCCTCAACATTCAGCAGAGCGCTGCCGGGTTTACCGTTTCAAAATCGGAACAGGGACGGACACTGTTCAAGCTGCAGGCGGGTAAGGCCATCCAGTTTAAGCAAGGAGGGCGGACCGAACTCCACGATGTGACCATTACGCTCTACGGACGCGATTCCTCCAGGTTCGATCAGGTCTATGGCAAAGACTTCGAATACGATCAGTCATCTGGAAACGTGACCAGCAAGGGCGAAGTCGCCATTGACCTCGAGGCCAACCCGCGAGGCATTGTGAACCCCGATCAGGCTACTCCCAGAGAGCTGAAGAATCCGATTCATCTGCGGACCACCGATCTAGTCTTCAATCAAAAGACCGGGAACGCGTGGACCGAAGCGCCGATTGAATTTGGAGTGCCCCAGGCAACCGGTTCGGCTGTCGGCGCAGAATATATCGCAAACGAAGGTGTGCTCACGCTTAAGTCGCAGGTGAGGGCGGTTGTGAACGGGCCTAGTCCGTCTACGATTCTTGCCCGCCAGGCCGTTCTGGAGAAGAGTCCGAGGCAGATCGTGCTGCGTGATCCGCGGATGCAGAGCGCCCTACAGCAGGCCCAGTCGGACGAGTTGAAGCTATTTCTCCACGCTGACAACACGCTCGATCACGCCGTTGCCAGCGGCAGCGTCGTGCTTCATTCTACGGGTACTCAGCCCGCGACAGTGACAGCACAGAAGCTGGAAGCTTCCACGAAGCCGCACACCGGAATCGACAACGTGATTCTATGGGGAGGTGTGTACTTGAAGACCGAAGGTCCGCAGGCCGCGGAAACCTCAGCCGGGCGGGCAGTGCTTAGTTTCGGCGCCAAGAACACCGTCACTAAAATTCATGCTGAACAACACGTGAGATTGCTGCAACACGAAAAGGGACCGAGCAACGCTCAGGACATAGAAGTCAGTGCGCCCGCGATGGATTTCTACCTTGCCGCCGGACAGCGCCTGACGCGTGCAGATACCATTGGCCCTCCCCAGATATTGATTCTCCCAGAGCAGGGAAAGACGGGAGAATCTCGGATTACCGCAGACAAGTTCACCGCGAAATTCGATTCCTTGGGACAACTTGCGGCCGTTCACGGAGAGCCTAACGCTCGGGTGATGACAAGCGCGGTAACCCAAAGCAACGTTCGCCAGCCCGAACGCGTCAGCTCAAGCGACAGCATCGATGCGTTCTTTCATCCCGGCACAGGCGTCGAAGCTCTAGTTCAACAGGGGCATTTCAGTTACCGAGCGGAAGAGCAGCAAGCTTTTGCCGATCGCGCCCGGTATACACCGGCCGACCAGATGCTCGTTCTCAACGGCTCTCCACGCATCGTTGATGCAGGAATGACGACTACTGCTCGTGTTGTCCGCCTGAACCGTGCAACCGGGGATGGTGTTGCCGAAGGCGACGTCAAAACCACGTACAGTGATCTGAAGCCACAGCCTGGCGGGGCCTTGCTGGCTTCTTCTGATCCCGTTCACGTCACCGCCCAGAGTATGACCGCGCACAGCAATCCCGCGATCGCGACCTACAGCGGAGGTGCGCGCCTGTGGCAAAACGCCAATGTCGTCGAAGCGCCTTCGATTCAATTTCAAAAAGACCAGCGCACAGTTGTGGCGAATTCGAAACCCGACAAGAAGGTCTCAACCGTTTTGGTTGGGACGGACAAGAGCGGCAAAGCTACGCCGGTTGCAATTACTTCGGACCATCTTACTTATGCTGATTCAGACCGCCGGGCCCACTTTGACGGCGGGGTGACGGTTCGCGCCTCCGATCTGACAATCACTTCCAATCAGATGGATGTATTTCTCGCGGCTGCTTCGCCATCGCCTATGGAGCGACGGGCGTCCTCGCCCGTAGCTCCACAATCTCTGGGTCCCGCCAAACTCGAGAAAATCATCGCGTCCGGCTCGGTGGTCATCGTCGAGCCGAATCGCCATGCCTCCGGTGAGACGCTGGTCTACACCGCGTCGGATGACAAATTTGTCCTAACCGGCGGACCGCCTAGCATGTTTGATGCCGAACATGGCAAGATTACCGGGGTTTCGTTGACTTTGTTTAGACGCGATGATAGGGTCGTCGTGGAAGGTGACAGCAGTTCGCCGGCCGTCACCCAAACGCGAGTGGTACGTTAAATGCAGACGCTGGCCGCCGAAGATATATGTAAGTCGTATCGCGGCCGCCGGGTTGTAAATGGCGTTAGCGTACGGGTCGGGCAGGGCGAAGTTGTTGGTTTGCTTGGACCTAATGGCGCCGGCAAGACGACTATCTTTTATACGATCGTCGGCCTGATCCCCCCCGATGCGGGCCGAATCCTCATAAATGAGGAAGAGATCACCGACATGCCCATGTACCGGCGGGCGCGGCAGTTCGGGATCAGCTATCTCCCCCAAGAAGCATCGGTTTTTCGCAAGCTCACCGTCGAGGAGAATATTCTCGCCGTCCTGGAGGCGCAGCCTGTCTCCTGGCACGAGCGTCGGGAGACGATGGAGCAGCTAATTGACCAGTTGGGGCTGGAGCACATTCGCCAGAACCGTGGCTATGCGCTGTCAGGCGGAGAACGCAGGAGGGTCGAGATCGCGCGGGCACTTTGCATCAATCCCAAGTTCATCCTGTTGGATGAGCCGTTTTCCGGGATTGATCCCATTGCGGTACTCGATCTGCAAAAAATTATCAGCAATATGAAAGCTGCCGGCATCGGAGTACTGATTACGGACCACAATGTACGTGAGACGCTTACGGTCACCGACCGGGCGTACATCATCAATGAGGGAAAGATTTTCCGGCATGGCACTCCGGAGCAACTAGGAAGCGATTCCGAAGTGCGAAGAGTTTACCTGGGAGAAAGTTTTTCGCTGGTATGAGCAAAGCGGTCGTTGGTCCTTGGTCGTTGGCAAAGACTTAGACAATGACCTTCAGTGAGTACTGCAAGATTTTGACCAACGACCAACGATGAATGACCAACGACTGAATTTATGGTTTTACTTCAGCCAAGATTGAATTTGAGGGTCTCGCAGAGGCAGATTCTTACCCCTGGCCTGGTGCAGATGGTAAGCGTGCTCGCGCTGAACAAGCTCGAGCTGCGGGACATGATCAATGCGGAAATGGTGGAAAATCCGGTATTGGAGGAGTTGGATGAAACTGTCCCACTGATCGATCAGGTTGGCCCCCCAGAGGAGCGGGAACGTGCCTCTGCCGAGGACGCCCCTGCCACGCCTGAAAAGGCAGATCCTTTTGAAGAGATCGATTTCGGCTCGTTTTTCAAAGATTATCTTGATCCTGGCTTTCGCAGCCAGGGCGAAATGGAAGAAATCGAGCGCCCATCGTTTGAAAATTTCCTTTCAAAACCAAGCACGCTGACTGACCACCTGATGTGGCAGCTTGGTTCGATTCCCACTCGTCCAGAAGTGCGCGAGGCGGCAGAGTTGGTTATTGGCAATCTGAATGAAGACGGTTATCTGATTGCGAGCGACGAAGAACTGCTGGGAATCGTTCCCGCCGCTTCTCCCGAGAGCGACGCTGCGAAATCCGAGAGTGTGGTCAAGGAGGCGGTTGCGCTTGGTCTGGCCGCGTCTGAGGTGAATGAACCCGAGGCTGGAGACGCTTTATCTGCTTACGAAACTTTGGACCAAGCAGCAATTTCGGGACTGCCAATCGCTGGTTCGAGCGGGACTGGAGTGGCGCCTGCACAGGAAGTCGCTCCTGCATTCAAATCTGAACCCGAGGTGGAGAACCCGCATTCGGTTCCCGCCAAAGGTGTCCGGCCTGAGTTCCGGACGAATTTCAACAGCGAAGACCTGCGCGAAGCGATTGAAACCGTGCGTCAGTTAGACCCCCCGGGGGTAGCATGCCGCGATCTGCGCGAATGTTTGCTTTACCAGTTGCGCTATCACCAGGCACAGCTCGGGAAAAACGGGAACGGAACCGCCGAAGTACTGGCGGACGCAGTGGCCATTGTGGACCAACACCTGCGGGCGCTGCAGAACAAGCAGCATAAAGAAATCGCGCGTGCGATTGGGCGTCCGGTGGAAGCGATCCCGCTTGCCCTCGATTACATCCGCACGCTCGACCCACGCCCCGGGTTGCGTTACAACAAAGTCCAGCCGCGCCTGATTGAGCCGGATGTGGCGTTCGTGAAGCACGGCGACGAGTGGCTGGTAGTGATGAATGATGATGACGTTCCGCAACTGCGGCTGAATTCATCCTATAAGCGATTGCTCAGCCGCGACGGCAATGATCGCGATACGCGCAACTATGTCAAGGAACGGTTTAAGAGCGCCATCCAACTCATCAAAAACATCGAACAACGCAAGCAGACGATTATGAAAGTCTGTTACACGATTGTCAGCCGGCAGGGCGACTTCCTGGAAAAAGGAATCGATGAGCTGAAGCCGATGATGATCAAAGAAGTCGCGGAAGAAATTGGGGTGCATCCCTCGACTGTCAGCCGTGCGGTCGCAAATAAATATGCTCACACTCCGCAAGGCGTGTTTGAGCTTCGTTACTTCTTTAGCGAAAGCGTCAATGGCCCCGAGGGCGGAAATACCTCTCTGCTAATTCTAAAGCGCCGGGTAAAGAAGCTGATTGAAGACGAAGATCCGTCGAAGCCGCTTACGGATGAGCAGATCACTCGCATTCTGCAGTCGCAAGGGATTCAAGTAACTCGCCGCACCGTCGCAAAGTACAGGGAAGACATGAAAATTCCCAGCACGCACCAAAGAAGAGTGAAGAAATAAATCAAAGAATTGTGGAATTGACGGATTTTCGAAATGACAAATTGAAATCCGGACAATTTGTAAATTCTTAAATTCGTCAATTCCTAGCTGTGCCGGTTGTAGAAACCTCACTCGGAAGTTACCCATGAACGTGGAATACACTGGCAGGCACTACGAAGTTACCACCGCCAACCGCAAGGACGTCGAAGCTGGTCTCAACAAAATCCGCAAGATCCTCCGCGACCGGTTCGAAGCCAAGGTAATTCTTGCAGTCGAGAAGCACCGTCACAAAGCTGAGATCACAATCAAGTCGCGGATTGGGCCGCTGGTGGGACTCGCGCAGGCCAACGATATGGATGTGGCGATTGGAGAGGCGCTGGGGCATCTGGAGAAACAGGCCCTCAGGAACAAGACCCGCATCATCACGAAAAAGCGCCGCAATCACAAGAAGTGGGACGGGGAAGCGAGGCCCGCGCCTGTCGCCGAAGGAGCCGGTGCAGCAGTTGCAGCCGCTGCGACTGTTTCCATGGTAGTCCACAAGTTTCCCGCGGTCGCGAAATCAACTGAAGTCCATCTGGTACGTTCGGATGAAGCCGTTGCGATGCGGCCGATGACTCTGGAAGAGGCCATTAAAGAGGCCCATTTCCGCGATCGGGACGTGTTTGTATTCCGGGACCCGAAAGGTAAGTTGATGATCCTGCATCGTACCCGCGAGGGGAAGATGGAGCTGATCGAGGCGCCCTGAAGGAATAACCACCTGTCTCTTACTCGGTCTCGCGATGAACGGTTTCCGACCGCACTACAGAAGCCGCTATGCCGCGGAAGATCCTCTCGGCACTGGCCCTGCTAAACACCACCTGCGGCGCGGCTCTTTTGCACAACTTTTCTTGCCAGCTCTTCGATCATTGGGAAAGATCTTGGTACGGTGACGGTCTTCTCTGGCGGCATGGCGCCGGTTTGTAAGGCGTGGGCAAGCATCTCAATTGCTATGCCCGTATTTGTGGGCACAATGATCGTGGCGGTGAGTAGTCCGCGTTGTACCCATACTTGTCCCGTCTTCGGCATGCCGTCGATGCCGAGAAAGGGCATTGCTAGCCATCGGTCGCGCGCAAGGCTGTCACTTGCTTCCTGGAAGGCTTTTCTCGCACCCAGAGCCATCGAGTCATCGTGCGCCGCAATCACATCAATCGGAGTCTGATGAGAAGTAGAGAGCCTGAGCCATGCGCTGATGGACTTGTATGCGCTGGCTTCCGTCCAGTTACCCTTCATCAGTTTCACCTGGACTCCTACCGGCTTGGTTTCATACATGCCAGTGGTGCGCTGTTTGGCGGCAAGACTCTCCGAGGGGCCCTGCATCAGGAGGACCGAGCCGCCATGGGGAAGCAGAGCGGCGAGTTGTTTTCCCTGGATGCGGCCGATTTCTTCATGGTCGGAGCTGATGGCTAAGATCGGGACCCGGTACGCCCGGCGCAGGTCTGAAATGTAATCCACTTCGCGGTTCAGCACCACCCAACCGATTCCCGCCGCCGCTGCCGCTTTCGCTACTTGGGGCATCGCCGTCCCGCCAACCGGTTCAAAAATGATTCCATCAGGATGGGAGTCAGAATTCGACTGAATAATTTTCAGCAGTTGTTGGCTCTGCATGATGGCATCGTTGTCGGCGTAGAGTAACTGAACGTCGACGCCAAGGCGACGCGCAGCATCTTCGGCTGCGGCTGCCTGTTCGATTTGGTAGTCGTTGTCGTTCGTGGTCAGCGAAACGACAAACTTCAGTTTCTTCATGGAGCCCCCTTTGCTGCCCGATCTTAACCTATTACATTCGGGAAATGAGAGGTAACTAGAGTAACCAGCCGTCTACAGCGAGCCGTAGGAATATCGTTTTGTCCGACCGCAATTGCGCGAAGCGCCACCCTATGCGGCTGCCGCGGGGAGATTTTACAGCGGCCGTGCCGAGCTATGGAAACGTTTTAATGCTAGAATGCGCCGCTGAGGAAAAACCAATGCGGAGAATTGTCCTCATCTTGTTCGTCATGATTTGTGGTTCGGGTTCTGCCTTCAGCCAGGAAAAGCTTTCAGTGCATTGGGAAGAACTGACGGCGGCCGACTTCTCGAAGGGAATTCAGCGGTCCCAGGGCACGTGCCTGCTACCGTTCGGAATACTGGAAAAACACGGCCCACATCTCCCGTTGGGCACTGACTTGTTAGACGTGCGTTATGCGGCTCTTCATGCCGCCGAGCAGGAATATGCCGTGGTCTTTGCAGAATACTATTTCGGACAAATTTTTGAGGCCCGTCACGAGCCGGGCACGGTTGCCTACAGTGCTCACATGCAACTGGAATTATTGCAGGAGACGACTGACGAAATGGCCCGAAACGGCTGCAAGAAGGTCATCATTGTCAATGGCCACGGAGGGAATGAACACCTGCTGCCGTTCTTCGCGCAATCGCAGTTGGACAGACCGCGCGACTATGTGGTCTACGTTTTCGATGAGCGCACGCCGCGATCCGGCGGACCCGCCAAAAAAACTTCGATCGATATGCATGCGGGCGAGAGCGAGACTTCCAAAATGATGATTTCTCGCCCCGACACGGTGCACCAGGACCGTGCCAACCAAGAGTCCGGCGCTGACCAGCATCGCCAGAATCTTCCCGAGGGTGTCTACACCGGTATCTGGTGGTATGCGCGTTTTCCCTATCACTATTCCGGCGACGGTTCTGCGGCGACCAAAGAACTAGGCGAATTTCAGATGGACTGGTGGATTGATTCCCTGACGAAAGTGATTCGCGCCGTGAAGGCCGATGACGCCAGCCTCAAACTCCAGAACGAGTTCTATGAGAAGAGCAGCCACCCGCTGGACACTAAGCACTAACCGATGGTGAGGAGGCACGATGCCGACCAGCGTTTCAGCCAAGCCGGCCGTTGAGAGCGTTCTAAACGCAGTCCAGCCAAAGCCAGGAAGACTGCTGTCGCTCGATTTGTTTCGTGGGGCCACCATCGCGGCCATGATTCTGGTCAACAACGCTGGTGACGAACCCTCCGCTTACTGGCCGCTGCGCCATGCGGAGTGGAACGGGTGGACGCCAACCGATCTGATTTTCCCCTTCTTTCTCTTCCTCGTCGGCGTGGCCATGGCGTTCTCGTTCAGATCGCGACTGGATCGTGGAGAATCACGTGCGCATTTGCTGAAACATGTTATCTGGCGCGGAATTGCGTTGTTTGCCATTGGCATGTTCCTGAACGGATTCCCCAATCATTATCAACTTGACCATTGGCGAGTTTACGGCGTGCTGCAGCGAATCGCGGTGTGCTACGTCATCACCGCCCTGCTGGAACTGTGGACCAATTGGCGTGTGCAAATCGCCATTGCTGTGGCCTGCCTTGCAGGATACTGGATTCTGATGCGATTTGTGCCTGTCCCCGGATTTGGAATTCCCACTCACGACATTCCTCTTCTCGATCCCGATCGCAATCTGGTCGCCTGGCTGGATCGCAAATTGCTCATGGGACACCTTTACGAAGGTACGCGTGATCCCGAGGGCGTACTGAGTACTATCCCTGCGGTTGCAACCAGCTTACTGGGACTGCTTACCGGCAAATGGCTGAGGACGGCGCATGCGCCACGAACCAAAGCCTTGGCAATGGTTGCGGCGGGAGTGGTGGCAATTGCCCTCGGGAGAACCATGCATTTCTGGTTCCCCATCAACAAGAAACTGTGGACGAGTTCGTTTGTCATTTTTACCGCGGGCTTGGCGCTGGTTTGTCTTGCTGTGTGCTACTGGATCGCAGACGTGAAGCAGCGGCGCGGTTTGTGGACGCGGCCACTTCTTGTCTTTGGCACGAACGCGATTGCAGCCTACTTCTTCGCGGAGGTGGTCGCACATCTTTTGTCTCGGATCAACATCCTTAGCGATGGAGCTCAAATGTCGCTCCAGGAGTACATTTACTCGCACTGGTTCGCCCCCTTGGCGAGCCCTCCGAATGCGTCGTTACTCTATGCTGTGGGTTTTGTTGCTGTGTGCTGGGCCGCGATGGCTGTGCTGTATCGCAAAGGCATCACTCTCAGAATTTGACTCCCGCCACCAGCAGTACATGTCCTCATGTACAACGTCCCGCTGCCGTATAACTTGCGTAACCATCGGCCAACCTTGCACGCGTAGTACCCTGTTTTCCAGAGATTCGCACGCCCGGTTTTGGAGCCAGGACCACACTGGCTGATGGAAATGGTGCGGCTGATCGCTTTGCCGATCTGGGCCGAAAAAGAAAGTTAGAATGCCGCGGATTCCGATTCTCAAACTCGGGTCGTCCGCTGAGTCACAGCCTCCGCGACTCAGCAGTTATTCTCCTGCGCTGTCTCTCGAAGGCCTGCAATTAGGGATAGATAACGTCAGGCATGACGTCTGGTTGAGTCCAGCATTCTCGAAGGCGGCCGGCGCTCACATCGGCAAACTGATCGCGAAATACGGAAATGTTGAGAGCGTGATGGCTGCTGAGGCCGGTGGTTCTGCCGGCGCCCGCCGAAATATGTTTTCCAAGTTCGTTCCGGCGCTGGCCAAGAAGAACACTGATCTCAAACCTCTCCTTCTCGAATTGCACAAGGCAGCGCTAAATCGCGCCAAAGCTGAAGGGAACCTTGCCATCGATCTGCTTGCCCGGGCCGCAGTCCTCAAATTTTTGCGGGCCGAACTGAATACCCAATTTGCCAGTGCTCTCGAACGTTGTCGCGCAACCCTCAAGGGCTATGAGGGCGTGCGTCAGCAAAAGGCGCTCGAATATCGGGAAACAGTGGCCGCATTTCAGATCGCGAAGAAGAATATATTGCGTCAGGCCGGCCAGGCGTTATATCGAATTCTGCGAGAAATTGAAAAAGAAACGCTGGCCACTATGCGGCGTTCTCTTTTCGGCGACGAGCAGACCGGCGACTATCAGATCTTCCTTAACCAACTCATTTTTCTGGAGGAGGGCCGCGATTCCTATCTGGCGGCCGAGCACTACGTCTTGATTGGCGGTTTTGAAAACGACGCTGATTCTTTCGGGAACATTCGTGCCCTTGCCTGTGAGTTTTTGAAGTCCGTGATACCTGAAGGTGAAACCAGCGTCGCCTCAGTGCTGGACGGCTGGCTGAGCGCTCCCGAAAATGCCCATGAACTCGTGGGCACCGGCGAAGCAACTGAGCGGTCACATAGAGACAGGCAGCAGATATGGACCGAGCTTTTAGAGCGAGAGAAACTACTGGATTTCGCGATGGCGGCTTATGAAGTGGTGCCGCTGCTGCCGGAGTTCACGCCGCTGCTCGATCCGCAGCAGCTCAAATATGCCCTGGTTGTCCGCAAAGATCGAGAACGCGTTGAGAAATTAGTTGAGGATCACGGAAAACTTTCTCTGGACAATCTGGCATCCGCGGCGGCCCGAATCGTGCAGGCCAGTGGAGCGCGGCGCTCCAAGATTGCAGCCCGCTTTCTGCGGGACTTCTTGCGTTATCACCGGGATTTGCGCCGGCTTGAGGTGCTGAACCGGACCGTGGAAAAGATCCACCTGATTAGCAGTGAGAAACTATGCGACCTCTCGAAACTCAATGGCACGCTGTACGATTTCCTGCTCGCTGAGGAAACAAAAACACAACAGGGAAAGCCAGTGGTCAGGCACGTGATTCTCAAGGCCGATGTTCGCGATTCCTCGCGGCTGACGCGATCGTTGCTGGAGCGCGAGATGAATCCTGCGTCCTATTTCAGTTTAAATTTCTACGACCCCGTAAATAAGTTGCTCGCCAAGTACGGCGCGACCAAGGTCTTTGTGGAAGGAGACGCCATCATCCTGGCCATCGTTGAACGCGATGGCGATCCCGCGCTCTCCGTGTCCCGTGCCTGCGTTCTGGCCCGAGAAATGACGGAGATCGTCGGCGGATACAACCACCTGCTGCAGCGCGCCGGATTACCCGCTCTGGAACTCGGCATCGGTCTTTCTTATCAGGATGCTGCGCCGATGTATCTGCTCGACGGCGAGCACCGGATTATGATTTCCGACGCGCTCAACGAAAGCGATCGCCTGTCAGCCTGCGACAAGCGCATGCGCAAGGCCATGGCTGGCATGGCGGTTCCGTTCAATATCTATGAATTTCGCGCAGGAGAAGTTGGGGAGACGGATGCCACGCAGTCAGAACCCATGAAGTACAACGTTGGCGGCATCCGGATGAGCGAAGCGGCTTACAACCGTTTGCGGGAGGAGATCTCGCTTGATCTGTGTCCGCTGCAGTTTCCGCGCCTCTGGGGTAGCGAAGAAACCTCCTTCTATAGCGGACTCGTACCCATTGGCTCAGATATCTTCCGCAGGATTGTGATTCGCGTCAGCCGGATTCCAGCAGTTGAGACCGCCAACTTCAGTCTGACGCGATGGACCGACGCCTCCATTTATGAAGTCTGCGCAAGTGCGGGAGTCTATGAGGCGATTGAGAAGAAAGTTGCGGCAGGGAAGTGAAAGTTCAGCAGTTCAGCTATTAGCTCTTAGCTTCTAGCTTTAGCTCAAAACCAAAGCCTACTGCCCGGCCCGCAATGGCGAAACCAGTAAACCACCTACTGGTTTCTTGCCGGCCGCCTTGCCCGGTGAAAAGCTGAGGTCCATAGAATTGTCTGAGCTTCCAGCTTCGGCAAGCAGACCGGCGAGCGCGCGGAATGAACGGCCGAGCTCGTTGTTCTCGTTGAAAGCGATGGGAGTTCCTTTGTCAATTGCTGGCCCGACGGCATGAAAGTTGTTGGGCAGCTTCCACAACAATTTGCAATTTGTGACCCTGTGAACGTCTTCGTCGGTAAAGCCAGGAATTTTCTTGAAGCGGTTCAAGATCAGACACACGCGGTCGCGGTCGGTGCCTTGCTCGAGGAAGGAACGCACTCTGGCGGCGCTCCACAATGAGACCACATCCGCCTGAGTCACCAGCAGAACCGCATTGGAGAGATCCGCAACCAGCCGGAACAGCGCATCCATCCGGTTCGAGCAGTCCACGATCACGTACTGGAATTGTGAGACCAGGAGATCAAACAGCCGCGCCAGTTCAGCCGCCGAAGGCGCCAGCTGCAAAGGTTGTTGCGGCCCTGCTAAGAGTTGAAGACCACCCTTACATGGGGTCAGAAAACTCTGCAGCAGGGAAGCATCCATGCGGTGCAGATTCTGCAGGGCATCGGCGATCCCGAATGCCGGGCGAACATTCAAATGCAGAGTGGCGTGACCGAGCAAGCCAAAATCAACCAGCACCGTTCTGCCATGAGAATTCTCGAGAGCGACGGCGGTGTTGACAGCGACTGTAGTTGCCCCAGCGCCGCCTTTCGCGTTGGTGACCGCAAGAATCC